>ENA-UONW01000700-UONW01000700.1-human-gut-metagenome-genome-assembly--contig:-CS52-NODE-700-length-47271-cov-5.994875_pt1 | contig 47271 bp, 32 predicted proteins | sample MGYA00242463_ERZ724010 | MGnify/ENA metagenome assembly ERZ724010 | reverse complement strand
GATATTTTTCAAGCTTTAAGAAGTTTATTCTCGCTTCTCAATCTTTTTACAACATTATCGATTATTCCGTTGACGTATCCGCCGCTCTTGGCTGTACTGTAGCACTTGGCTATTTCCACATATTCATTTATGCTGACAGAAACAGGGATATTCGGAAAACTCAATATTTCGGCAACAGCCACCTGCATTATTATAACATCCATATAAGCAAGTCGGTTGAACTCCCAATTCTTCACGCTCTGACTGATCAGTCCTCTGTAATAATCGGCATTCAATATGGCACGACGGAAAAGGCGGACTGCAAAATCCCTATCTTCATCGTCCTTGTATTCAGGCATAAGTTCCATGTCGGCACCCTTCTTCTCATCGAATCTTTTTATGGTCTTGAGAACAAATGTGTCTACGATTTCCTTATCATCGTTCCAATACAAGCTCTGGTCTTCAAGCACATCATCAATACGTTCATCTTTCATGATGATAAATTTGTAGATTTTTCTCCACAATTCACGGTCTTCGGCATAGCTGGACTCACCCGAAGACATATACTCATTATAGAAGCCGGTAGAAACAATTGTGTCATAAAGATACTTCACATAGTCGGCATCATTGTCCCACGTTTTCTTCTGTGTTTCCTTGAATTCCTGAAGCTGCTTGTTTTCCTCAAGCTGCATTATAAACTTGTTGTCCACAAACTTATGGCTCACCTGCTCATCACTGTGGATGATTTCGTTGTGTTTCTCTTTCTGTTCCACTCTCTGCAAGGCATAGCGGGTAACAGCAATCATCAACATGAGAAGGTAATTATACAAATCGTAGGCTTTAGACAGGCTGAAAAGCAGTTCCTTTTCAGCAGTTTCAATGTTGGTACTTTTGTTCTGATAGTACGCATAAAGCAACTGTACTATCTTGAGGCGAATAAGAATACGGTTAATCATAAGCAAAAAACTCTTTTTTTGTGATTATTTGTCGCAAAAATACGAAAAATAAGCCATAATCTATACATGCTGAACTGTGAAATAAACAAATACACTATAAAAAATTGCTTATATTTGACGGTTTGAAAAAAAACAAGCAAATTTGTCTATAAAAGCAAGAGACATTTATGCCCCACGACGTACAAACCGCAAACAACAGCACAATGCAAATCTGCATGCACACTGAATCGGCCGCACGCCTCAGGCAAACAAATCCACACAACTAAAAATCAATATGCACATACTTGCATATCGGTACACTACAAATAAAGCTATGGCTATCGAGAAGTCTTGAAGTGCAGCAAATATGCTGTTATTGCAACAGCCAGCACAATGAAGGCGGAACAAAGAATCCATTCTTCGGAAAACAAGAAAGCACAATGAAGAAGGCTGACCCAAACCAAGACGACAGAAATTATCTTCACCCTCAACGGTATAGATTTATGTTCACGGAAGTTCTTGATGTATGGTCCCAAAGTCTTATGATTCATCAGAAGGCCATACATTTTAGCAGAACTGCGAAAATAAAGGGCTGCGGCCAACAAAAGAAACGGCGTAGTCGGCAGGACAGGCACAAATATTCCTATTATGCCCAATACACAGGACAAAGTCCCGACACCGATACAAATATATTTCACCAGAAATCGCATATGCAAATGTAGGTGTTTAATTGTACATAAAAAATCAATAGGCAAAAAATCAGCAACATGAGCTGTATTATTACAAACAATCATTATGTCAGAAAACAAACAATACAATACATTATAACAACAGCAACATGAAAAAAACAATCATCGCATTATCATTATGCGCCCTGTGTGTCAATGCATTTCCACAAGGCGGCATCACAACAGACATGATGAAGAAAATCTGTGAAAGCAACAAAATGACGGCATCCGAGAAAGCTCTACAGAATGCTCTGGCCAGAAACGACATAAACGCTCTGGCAGTCAGCCAAAGCAACCAGGGCGACATGGATACCTACTTCACCTACAGCGTACCGTCAAACGGCATAACCGACCAGATGTCGTCAGGAAGATGCTGGCTTTTCACCGGCCTCAACGTCATACGCAGCAAGGCTATGATTGAGAACGACATCGACAAACTGGAATTTTCACAGATACATCTTTTCTTCTACGACCAGCTTGAAAAGTCAAATCTTTTTCTCCAGGCCATCATCGATACAAGCGATAAAGGTATGGAAGACAAGACTGTGGAATGGCTGTTCAGAAATCCTCTCAGCGACGGAGGTACATTCACCGGTGTTGCCGACCTCGTTTCAAAATACGGATTGGTGCCCAAAGGAGTAATGCCAGAAACATACTCCAGCAACAACACGGCAAGATTTACATCACTGCTTAAAAGAAAGCTCCGTGAATTCGGCATAACACTTCGTGAGAAAGCTTCAAAAGGCGCATCAAAGAAAGAACTTGAGAATGCAAAGACAGAAATGCTGGGAACAGTGTACCACATGCTTGTACTCGCATTCGGCGAACCGGTAAAAGAGTTCAAATGGGCGCCAAAGGACAATAACGGCAAATATGCTTCCGAACTTAAGACATATAGCCCGATGTCGTTCTGCAAAGAAATGGTCAAAGACAACCTCACCGACGACTACATCATGCTCATGAACGACCCATCAAGAGAGTACTGGAAAACATACGAGATTGAATACGACCGCCACGTCTACGACGGACACAACTGGAGATACCTAAATCTTCCTATAGATGTCATAAAGGAAATGGCAATCGAAAGCATTAAAGACTCGACCATGATGTACTTCTCATGCGATGTCGGCAAATGCCTTGATTCAAAGAGAGGACTCCTCGACACCAAGAACTACGACTACGCTTCGCTGTTCGGAACAACATTCAACATGGACAAGAAGCAGCGCATCATGACCTTCGACAGCAGTTCAAGCCACGCAATGACGCTCATGGCCGTTGAAGTCGACAGCAAAGGCAAGCCTGTAATGTGGGAAGTAGAAAACAGTTGGGGCGCAGGCTCGGGCTACCAGGGACACCTGATAATGACAGACGACTGGTTCAACGAATACATGTTCAGACTTGTAATCAATAAGAAATATGCTACAGATAAAGTAAAGAAAGCCTACGAACAGGAAGCGACGAAACTCCCGTGCTGGGACCCTATGTTCAGTGCAGAAGATTAAGCAATATAGAATCCAACAAAAAATGCGGTTATCCATTTCACTGGAAGCCGCATTTTTTTGTTTATAAAGATTTTCAATAGACAATCAAATCACACGTGCCAATCCTGAGCCCATATATAAAGCGACAAAACCCAGAACTATGCTTACAGTAAGATAGAGAAGCATCAACATTGGGCTATTTCCGGACAGCGACACATTCTCTGCCACAAAAGTAGAAAATGTGGTAAATCCACCACAAAAGCCTGTTGCAAGAAACAGTTTCAACTGAGGAAACAACATGCCGTGCCTGTCAAAAAAGGCATATATATATCCTATCAGGAAACAGCCTATTACATTCACAGCAAATGTACCTATCGGAAAGCCTCCGGCAAAAAAATTCTCAAGATGCGAAGTCAAACTTCGGGAAACAAGATACCTCGACATGCTACCAAGAGCACCTCCAAGGCCAATCATGACAAGATTTAAAACCATAGTTCCATAAAATTGTCTGCAAATATACTAATGAATAGGCAAATACGAGTCAGATAATAAAGCAAAAAGGCTTTAAATCTGTCCGTTACCCATTAAATAACAAATTTAAACCTTAATGAAAGATGAAAATCAGTATATTTGTAGTAACACAAAAACATAGAACAAACATGGATATAGTTGAAAGATTTCTGAAATACGTCAGCTTCGACACACAGTCTGACGAAAACACCGGTACCACACCGAGTACGCCCAAACAAATGGTATTTGCAGAATATCTGAAGGAAGAGCTGAAAAGCATAGGACTTACAGACGTTGACCTCGACGACAACGGATACCTCATGGCCACTCTCCCTGCAAATACCGACAAGGAAGTTCCAACCATCGGTTTCATTGCCCACATGGACACAAGCCCAGACTGCTCAGGAGCCAACGTCAAGCCAAGAATCATAAAGAACTACGACGGAAACGACATCACACTCTCTGAAGGAATAATCAGTTCACCAAAGAAATTCCCGGAACTGCTCGACCACAAAGGCGAAGACATCATCGTTACCGACGGACATACCCTGCTTGGAGCTGACGACAAGGCCGGCATTGCAGAAATCGTACAAGCCATGGTCTATCTCATGGAACATCCAGAGATAAAACACGGCAAAATCAGAGTAGGATTCAATCCAGACGAAGAAATAGGTCTCGGAGCGCACAAATTCGATGTTGAGAAATTCGGCTGCCAGTTCGGCTACACAATGGACGGAAGCGAAGCCGGCGAAATAGAATTCGAGAACTTCAACGCAGCATCTGCCCACATCTGCGTAACTGGACGAAGCGTTCACCCTGGATACGCCAAAAACAAGATGATAAATGCCGGAAGAGTAGCAGCAGAAATAGCATCTATGCTTCCGCAGAACGAAACTCCTGAAACGACAGAAGGCTACGAAGGATTCTTCCACCTTACAGGCATAGAAGGCAATGTTGAAAAGGCCACGCTTTCATATATCATACGCGACCACAGTCGTAAACTGTTCGAAGAGCGCAAGCGCAAGATTGCTGAAATTGTAAGCAGAATCAATGAGAAATACGGCGAAGAAATCGCAAAGGCTGAAATCAAGGATCAATACTACAACATGCGCGAAAAGGTTGAACCGATGATGTACATAATCGACATTGCAAAGAAAGCAGTAGAAGAAGCCGGAGGCAAACCAGCCGTAAGAGCCATCAGAGGCGGTACGGACGGAGCACAGCTCTCATTCAAAGGTCTTCCTTGCCCTAACCTGTTCGCAGGAGGCCTCAACTTCCACGGTCCGTACGAGTTCTGTTCAATCAAAACCATGAATCTTGCAATGAATACAATAGTAAACATCTGCAAGATAACAGCTGAAGAACTTTAATACAAAACACCACATACATATAAAAAGAGAAAGGCCTGAATGCCATGTCTAAACACCGGCATTCGGGCCTTTCTCTTTATTTTTCAGCGCACGTCTTCGTCGAAATCATCCTCCTCCTCATCGTCATCAAAGTCAAAATCGAAATCACCGAAGAATGCAGGTTCAGTAAAGTTGTCAAGCTCTCGCCTCTCCTTCTTGGTCGGACGTCCAGTTCCGCGTGCACGTCCGACAAAACCACTGATACGGTTCATTTCGAGAAGTTCATACTGATCTGGAGGCGTAACATTCTCAAGCACTTCCGGCACCAGCTTTGCACCTACCCTGTTCTGTATGGCCTTGAGAACTTTGAACGAATACGTCACAGGCGGTTTCCTCACTTGAATGATTTCACCCTCCTTGACCATTCTTGAAGGCTTAAGCTTAACTCCGTTAATCATCACCCTACCATTCTTGCACGCATCAGCGGCAATTGTACGGGTTTTGAATATACGTGCGGCCCAAAGCCACTTGTCCAATCTAGCTTCCATGTTCGTCTATATCAGCAATAATTATTCACAAGAAAACGCACTGAGCACCAGTCTCTGCACGAATTTCTATTTCTTGTTATACTGGTTCATCGTTATGTTTATTCCGGCAAGACAAAAACTTTTAATTATCTCACAGGCCGTATCGATGCTTCCGCTCATCTGTTCAACTTCTTCATCAGAAAAACGTCCGAGCACCCAGTCCACCTGACCGCCTCGCGGAAAATCGTTGCCGATGCCGAACCTCAGTCTTGCATAGTTCTGCGAGCACAGCACAGAAGCAATGTTTTTCAGACCGTTGTGTCCGCCGTCGCTTCCGCCAGACCTCAGTCTCAGTTTTCCCAAAGGCAGAGAAAGGTCGTCTACAACTACAAGCAGATTCTCCGGCTGGACATTCTCCTTGTTCATCCAGTAGCGCACAGCATTGCCGCTCAGGTTCATGTAGGTTGACGGTTTAAGCAGTGTGAGTTCACAGTTCTTCACCCTCACATGCGATACAAATCCATAACGCTTATCCTCAAAAACAGCATTGGATGCCTTAGCAAAGGCATCCAACACTCTAAATCCTATATTATGTCTCGTCCCGTCGTACTCGTCGCCGATGTTGCCGAGACCTACTATCAGATATTTCATCCGTTACAATTATGCACCAGCATTAGCTGCACGAGAAGCACGTGTAGCACGTACAGCACATACGACAACCTCCTTAGAAGTGACAATATCAAGACCTTCATAGTGGAGAGCGGCAACCTTCATAGACTTGCCGAGGCCGAGATCTGTAACATCGATATCCAAAGTATCAGGCAGATTCTTGTAAACAGCCTTAACTCTGAGCTTACGTACGTTGAGAGTAAGCTTACCACCGGCCTTAACACCTTCTGCAAGTCCGTTGAGCTTAACAGGGATATCCATTACGATTGGGTGCTCCTCTGTAATCTGGTAGAAGTCAACGTGTACAGGAGTGTCCTTTACGAAGTCGCACTGGAGGTCCTTAAGAATAGCTTTTACAACAACACCGTCGATGTCGAGGTTTACGATATATACGTTAGGAGTATAAAGAACCTTTGCAAGTTCCTTCTGGTCTACTGTGAATGTCTTAGCAACAGGTGCATTGTTCTCATCTCTCTCAACTCCGTAGAGTACACATGGAACGTTGCCCTGACGACGAAGGTCACGGCACGCTTTCTTACCAAGGGCTGTTCTTGCCACACCTTTGATTGTAATTTCTTTCATTTCTCTGATTTTTTTTGTGTTACTATAAATTAAGTTTCATGCTTAATTCGCCATCACACCGGTATTTTCCCAAAGGTCAACCTTGTGCCTGTTGAAAAAGCGGTGCAAAAATACGGCATTTTTTCCATTCTGCCAAATCATGCCATAATCTTTTGCTTTACTTCTGCGGCCATCTTCATTCAGGCCGATTGTTTTTGTCCACCGTTTTCATAAGGTCATAAAGCCTGCGAGCCTTAATGCCGTAATTGAAATTCTGCGTCATATCCAGACCTGCAAAATTCACACCGACAAGTTGTCCCTTACGGTTGACCACAGGACTGCCGCTAGAGCCGTGCAATGCAGGTATAGTGTACATAAGGCGGTTTTCGTCCTCCTGGCTCACGGCCCCCGTCGTCACCTGCGCCTTAAGTCCACGCGACGTCTGAGCCAATACGGGTCCAAGATTGAACCCGACCATCATAAGTTCTGAGTTCTTGTCGTCGCCTGCAAACTTGCTTATTTTCTCAAGCGCCGTATAATCCGAAAGCGGGTCACCGCCATCCACCTTAAAGACATATCGTCCGTCAGGCGTCTTCCCGTCTTCAAGCTGCAGCAGGGCGAGATCAGACTCCTCACTTTCTGCTATCAAATCGCAATCATGGAATCCGCTGTCAGCCTCGGCATAAGTGCCGTTGTAGGCCACACTTATAGAATAGGTCTGTGTGATTTCAATGTCAGACACATTTATACTTCCGAGCTCTTCATACAACGCACGACAACGAGCCATACGTTCTTTAAGCAAAGAATAGAGTTCACGCTCAACTGAATAATCGCTTCGCGCCATGATTTTCTTCAGACTCGAGGCTTTCACCTCTTCAACCTGTCTCTGATATGCCTCATATTCATCCATCACGCCGCTGCGCATATCGCTTATGACAGCATTGAGATTACCTTTCACATCATCATAGCTGACAGGAGGTGAAACCACATGGGCATTCGTTGCAATCTTACCGTCGGCCGAAACGAAAAATCCAGTACCGTAAAACTCATATCCTCTGACCGAATCCTCGTCAGCCACAAGATTCTCGAGCTTTCCGTCTTCCGAAAATCCGGAGAAGAACAAAGCCATGCCGTCATTCAGCTTGACAGTATAGTAACCGGTGTTCTTTATGAGCACCACACCAGAAGCGTAAACGTCCTCCGCCTCTTTCCTCGAATCGTTCATGCAAGAACACACCACGACCGACAGCGCACACATGAAACAAATGTTTCTTATGCCAGATGCAAGCATTGCCCGAATATTCATAATTTTCTTACATATTTTATATTATACAATAAAAGGCAGGTACTGCACCGCAGTTTTTTTCACCTACGGCCTACCTGCCTTCAATCATATCATTTATCAATTCTCATTTAGATGCAAACAACTTCTTAACCAACCTGACCGCTTCTCCGATAAACAAGACAAGCGAAGTAGCCGCAATGACGATGACCCAGTCTGTCAACGACAAAGGAGTGACATTGAACATCAATCCGCCAAAGCTTACAATGATTATCTGTCCGACAAGAATCAGCACAGCAATCATCACGAAACCAGTACATCCAGCAAAGTGAAAAGCCGAACGTCCGGTTGCAAAGGCTCTGGCATTGAACATATTCCAGAACTGCAGCATCACGAATATCGTAAAGAACAGACTGAGTTCGTATGCAGAAAGGTGGTTGTCGGCAGCATTCATCACATAGCTTGATGCACAGGCAAGATTAGTCACGTCAGCATGCTGGAAGAAATACAATATCGCTACCAGCACAACAAAGAATATGCCTCCAGTGCCGACGATGTTCCAAGCCATCTCCTTGCTGATGATGAATGCACGTCTGTCTCGAGGTTTATCCTTCATCACCCTGTGAGAAGGCGGAAGCGAAGCAAGGGCCATGGCCGCGAACGTATCCATTATAAGGTTGACCCAAAGCATCTGTGTAACCGTAAGCGGATTTTCCGTTCCGATGAAAGCGCCGACAAGAACTATGAGACATGCCACCACATTGACGGTCATCTGGAACAGTACGAAACGTCTGATGTTCAGATAAAGCGAACGTCCCCACATTACCGCACGTGCAATGCTGCTGAACGAATTGTCGATGATTGTGATGTCGCTGGCTTCCTTGGCCACAGAAGTTCCGTCGCCCATGGAGAGTCCAACATGTGCAGCCTTCAAAGCCGGCGCATCGTTGGTTCCGTCACCTGTGACAGCCACGACCTGACCGCGTTTCTGCAATGCCTCGACCAATCTCTTCTTGTCCAACGGTCTGGCTCTAGGTATGATTTTAAGTTTCTCAACCCTGTCGAGGAGTTGTTCGTCTGTAAGTTTTTCAAATTCAGGTCCAGTGAGAATATTTTCGTCCGTATCGGTATCTTTCCACAAGCCGATCTGGCGTCCTATCTCCTTTGCAGTTCCAGGAGTGTCGCCCGTTACAATCTTGATGCTTATACCAGCATTCATGCATTCAGCCACCGCAGCCGGCACATCAGCTCTAACCGGATCGGATATTGCCGTAATTCCGAGGAACTGCAGATTCGAAGCAACCAGCTTACCGTCTTCTATGGCAATGTCGCCGTCTTCAAGAACCTGATAAGCAAATCCGAGTGTTCGCATAGCCTGATTCTGATAAGCCAGAAGCTGGCTGTCTATTTCTTTTCTATCAACACCGCCACAGATTACGGCACACTTTGAAGCTACAATTTCAGGTGCACCTTTGACATAAACCACCCGTTTGCCTGCAAGCGGAGATTTAACCTCTGTAGCCATATATTTGTTTTCCGTCGTAAACGGTATCTCATTTACGACCTCAGCATTCTGCCTAAGCGACATATAGTCAACTCCCTGACTCTTGAGCCAAAGCATCAGAGCTCCCTCTGTAGGATTACCCACAGCCTTCGGATGTTCAGAATCTGAAAGGTCGAGCGAAGCTGTAGAATTGACGGCCATGCCCTCCTTGATGAAATTGCTGACTTCGTTGTCCGAAAGCTTCTGGCCGTCGCCGAGAGTATAGAAATTGGTTGCGTAGACGCGCATCTGGTTCTGCGTGAGCGTTCCTGTCTTATCTGTACAGATGACTGTCGTCGCACCCATAGTCTCGCAAGCATGCATTTTTCTGACCAGGTTGTTTGTCTTGAGCATACGTCTCATGCTGTACGCAAGGCTCAAAGTGACAGCCATCGGAAGCCCCTCAGGTACAGAAACCACAATGAGCGTCACGGCAATCATAAGAGTATCCAGAATGTAGGCCAGAAGAACTGCAATGTTCTCTCCCGCACGCAATGTTTCAAAAATGTAAAGAGTACACCCTATGAGAACTGCAAAAAACAATACGGTGCACAGAATCTTCACATTGGTCGACATCTTGTCGAAACGGAACATGAGCAGATAGAAGAACAGAACTGTAGGAATTATCACAATGAACGACAAAGCTTCATAGTGGAAAAATCCCAAAAGCTTGCCTATAAGTATAAGCGCCGCACATACATAACTGCATTTGGTGATGAGACGTCCCAGTCCGTCGAGCTGTTCGTTGAGAGGAGTCTTCACACTGTTGTCTATCTGCGCCTCCTTGAACACCTTGCCGTTCTCCGTATGGTCGCCAACAGCCTCAACGCGGAATACGCCGTGGCCTTCCATAACCTTCGTTCCGCGCATTACGCGGTTTGACGGATAAGTGGCATTGCTGTCGAAAAGACTTTCATCGGTTGTCTTATGGCAAAGCGGCTCACCCGTAAGAGTCGACTCATCCACATTGAGCGATACGGCTTCTAGAAGTTCACCGTCGGCCGGAATTTCATCGCCAGTACCGATAACGACAATATCTCCGACAACGATGTCGCGCTTCGGGACCTCCTGAGTATTGCCGTCGCGGATGACTCTGACAGGTTCGTCGTCGTTCACCTGATTCAAAAGCGCAAATTCCTTGTCAGCCTTCATCTCAAAGAAAAAAGACAAACCTGTAGCCAGGAGTATGGCTACAAATATGCCCACAGGCTCAAAAAACACCACTGTACCTTCACCGAGACCGAAAAACTCATAAAAGGAAATGCCCAACGACAAGATACCGGCAATTATAAGGATAATAATAAGCGGATCGGCAAACTTGCCCAAAAATTTCATAAACAGAGATTCTTTCTGTTTAGGCGTCAGGACGTTGCTTCCATACTTCTGCCTGCTGTCTTCGACTTCAGCATGGGACAACCCGACATAGGATTTCTTCTTTTCCATAGTTGATGCTTAATAAAATTATTTTCTGTCAATTATAACCGTGTTCAACAATTACGGCTATTATTTTTGAGGATACAAACTTAGAAAAAATAAGCCATTATTCAGTCACAAAATCAAAAATTATGTTTTCCGACATAATAATGAGGCAAAAAAGCAGCAACAACAGTTTTCCAGGAATGTCAGCGCAGGCGCCCGTATGAAAAAATACGAGGGCTCGGAACAAATGATGCGAGCCCTCGGAACTATCGGCACGGGCGCCCGGCAACATTATTTAAACGTGAAAAAAATTGAAGTCCCGGCAACAAAATATCTGCACACACGGCGGCTTTGTCAGCATAAATTACTACATTTGCATCATATTATGCCGGATAGTGCCCTTTCGCCAACAAGTGTCAAAGCGGGCCGGCAAAACCAACATAAGGACATAATAAAAGCTATATATGAACGTACTAGAACTAAGTGAACAAGAAATCAACCGCCGGAACAATCTAGCGCAGCTGCGCGCAATGGGCATCGACCCGTATCCGGCAGCAGAATACCCCACGAACGCATTCTCCAAGGACATTATAGAAAACTTCAATGAAGAAGAGAAGCGCGAAGTATGCATCGCAGGCAGAATGATGAGCCGCAGAATCATGGGCAAGGCTTCATTCGTTGAACTGCAGGATTCGAAAGGACGTATTCAGGTATACATCACACGCGATGACATCTGCCCCGGAGAGGACAAAGAGATGTACAACACCGTGTTCAAGAAGCTTCTTGACCTCGGCGACTTCATCGGCGTCAAAGGATTTGTATTCAAGACCCAGACCGGCGAAATAAGCGTTCATGCCAAAGAAATAACAGTGTTGGCCAAAAGCCTCAAACCGCTCCCAATCGTAAAATACAAGGACGGAGTGGCATACGATGCTTTTGAAGACCCGGAACTCAGATACCGTCAGCGCTATGTCGACCTCATTGTCAACGACGGCGTGAAGGAAACATTCCTCAAGAGAACAAAAGTGCTCACCACAATGAGAAAGGTGCTCGACGAAGCAGGATATACAGAAGTCGAGACTCCTATACTCCAGTCTATACCTGGCGGAGCAAGTGCACGCCCGTTCATCACCCACCACAACTCGCTCGACATTGACCTCTACTGCCGTATTGCAACCGAGCTTTACCTGAAGAGACTTATCGTCGGCGGATTCGAAGGTGTATACGAACTCGGCAAGAACTTCCGCAACGAAGGAATGGACAAAAACCACAATCCGGAATTCACATGCATGGAGCTCTACGTGCAGTACAAGGACTACAACTGGATGATGTCGTTCACCGAGAAACTCCTCGAAACAATCTGTACAGCCGTCAACGGCAAACCTGAGACAGTCATCGACGGAAAGACCATCAGCTTCAAGGCTCCTTACAAACGTCTGCCTATTCTGGATGCCATCAAGGAAAAGACTGGATACGACCTCGACGGAAAGAGCGAGGAGGAAATCCGCGAGATATGCAAGAAGCTCAACATGGAAATCGACGACACCATGGGCAAAGGCAAACTCATCGACGAAATCTTCGGAGAGTTCTGCGAAGGCACATTCATACAGCCAACATTCATCACCGACTATCCGGTGGAAATGTCGCCTCTGACAAAGATGCACAGATCAAAGCCGGGACTGACAGAGAGATTCGAGCTGATGGTAAACGGAAAAGAACTTGCCAACGCCTACTCTGAGCTTAACGACCCGATTGACCAGGAAGAGAGATTCAAGGAACAGATGCGTCTGGCCGACAAGGGCGACGACGAAGCAATGATTATCGACCAGGACTTCTTGAGAGCGCTCCAGTACGGCATGCCTCCAACATCGGGCATCGGCATCGGCGTAGACCGTCTCGTAATGCTCATGACCGGACAGACAACTATTCAGGAAGTGCTGTTCTTCCCGCAGATGCGTCCGGAGAAGAAAGCACCTAAAGACCCTGTATCAAAATACACAGAAATTGGATTTGAAGAGGAAATCGTGCCGGTTCTCCAGAAAGCCGGCTACAATCTAGTGGCCGACCTGCAAGGCGCCAACGCACAGAAGGTGCAGCAGCAGATTGGAGAAATACTGAAAAAATACAAGCTGGAAATCAGAAAGCCTTCGGTCGACGAAATCGCGGCTTGTATCGAAAAGATTTAAAAAATTTTTCTCATTCAACCTGACAATCATGCATTTCGAAAGTTGCGGACGAGTGGCAATCATGGGAGGCGGCAGCTGGGCAACAGCCATAGCCAAAATCGTGATGAACCACGAAGAAAACATCAACTGGTATATCCGGCGCGCAGACAGGATAGAAGAGTTCAGGAAGCTGGGCCACAACCCTGCTTACCTTACCGGACTGCACTTCGATGTCAACAGGATAAACTTCTCGGCGGACATCAACGACATTGTGAAGAATTCGGACACACTGATATTCGTCACGCCGTCGCCTTACCTCAAGAGTCATCTGAAGAAACTGAAGACGAATCTGAGAGACAAGATGGTCGTCACGGCCATCAAAGGTATCGTGCCTGACGAAAACATCACAGTATCGCGCTACTTCCAGCAAATGTACAAGGTGCCGGAAGACCAGGTGGCTACCATCGGCGGACCGTCGCACGCTGAGGAAGTGGCTCTCGACCGTCTGTGCTACCTTACGGTGGGATGCCGAAGCCTCGAGAACGCATCGCTAATATCCGACCTCTTGGCATCGGCAAGCGTGAAAACGTCTATCAGCACCGACATCGAGGGCATCGAGTACGGTTCGGTGCTGAAAAATGTGTATGCCATCGCAACGGGTATATGCCACGGATTGAAATACGGCGACAACTTCCAGTCTGTGCTCATTGCAAACGCACTTCAGGAAATGGACCGCTTCCTGCAGACCGTGGAACCTTGCGATAGACATATCGAGGACTCTGTCTATCTCGGTGACCTGCTCGTCACCACCTATTCCAACTTCTCGCGCAACAGAGTGTTCGGAACGATGATAGGCCAAGGATACTCTGTGAAAACGGCTCAGCTCGAAATGGAAATGATAGCTGAAGGATACTACGGCACAAACTGCATGAAGGAAATCAACCGGAAATATCATGTCAACATGCCTATTCTGGATGCTGTCTACAACATTCTGTATGAGAAGATATCTCCGCTTGTGGAAATAAAACTCTTGTCAGAATCGTTCAAATAAACGGTACAGAAGAAACAGAGAGAAAAAACAAGAAAAAGGAATACTCAATACATAATTTAAATAAGGTAAATATGGAGAATATGAAACTCAACATCAGCAAGGCCGCACAGTTCGTTGCAGCTGGAGCTGTTGAGGCTTATGAGCCAAAAGTAAAAGCCGCTATCGAGGCTCTCGAAAACGGAACATGCAAAGGCAACGATTTTCTTGGATGGCTGCATCTTCCATCTTCAACAACAAAGGAATTCATTGCTGAAGTAAATGAAACTGCCAAGGTTCTCCGCGAGAACTGCGAGGCAATCGTTGTTGCTGGTATCGGAGGAAGCTACCTCGGTGCGCGTGCCGTCATCGAAGCTCTCAGCAATAGCTTCTCATGGCTCATCCCTAGCAATGGACCAAGAATCCTGTTCGCAGGAAACAATATCGGCGAGGACTATCTGTTCGAGCTTACAGAATATCTCAAGGACAAGAAATTCGGTGTAATCAACATCTCTAAGTCTGGAACAACTACTGAGACGGCCATCACTTTCAGACTTCTGAAGAAGCAGTGCGAGGACCAGAGAGGCAAGGAAACAGCTAAGAAGGTCATCGTGGCTGTAACTGACGCAAAGAAGGGCGCCGCACGTACTACTGCCGACAAGGAAGGATACAAGACATTCGTTATTCCTGACAACGTTGGCGGACGTTTCTCTGTACTCACTCCAGTAGGTCTGCTCCCTATCGCATGCGCAGGATTCGACATCGAAAAGCTCATCGAGGGTGCTCAGGACATGGAAAAGGCTACAGGTGCCGACGTTCCATTTGCAGAAAATCCTGCAGCTATGTACGCTGCCTGCAGAAACGCTCTCTACGCCAACGGCAAGAAGATTGAAATACTCGTAAACTTCCAGCCTAAGCTCCACTACATGAACGAATGGTGGAAGCAGCTCTACGGAGAGTCTGAAGGTAAGGACGGAAAGGGAATCTTCCCTGCTGCTGTAGACTTCACAACAGACCTCCACTCTATGGGACAGTGGATTCAGGACGGCGAACGTACAATCTTCGAAACTGTCATATCTGTAGAGACTCCTAACAGCAAGCTCGAAGTTCCTTCTGACGAGGAGAACCTTGACGGACTGAACTTCCTCGCAGGCAAGAGAATCGACGAGGTCAACAAGATGGCCGAACTCGGAACTCAGCTTGCTCACGTTGACGGCGGTGTACCTAACATGAGAATCAGCCTGCCTAAGCTCAACGAGTACTACATCGGACAGCTCATCTACTTCTTCGAGAAGGCTTGCGGCATCAGCGGTGACATACTCGGAGTGAACACTTTCAACCAGCCAGGTGTTGAAGCATACAAGAAAAACATGTTTGCTCTTCTCAACAAACCGGGATATGAGGCTGAAAGCAAGGCCATACAGGCAAGATTGAAATAAGGCATAATATAAACTTCTGAAACATCAGACGATCCCGATCCCGCAAATGGTCTATCCACGTGGGTCGGGATTGTCTGTTTAAAAAACAAACAGCCCAGTGATGCACGCCAAACCACAAAACAGACTTACTCACTCATGCAATGCCGCTATGAAAATACTTGCGGTTGTGATTATGACTCTGTATGCATGTATACCGACTTATGCAGGGGACACCATACGCAATGACGCAAAAAGGCCGACAATCGCCGTAGTGCTCAGCGGAGGAGGAGCCAAAGGCGCAGCACACGTAGGAGTGCTAAAGGTGATAGAAGAAGCCGGCGTACCGATAGACATGGTTGTTGGCACAAGTATGGGTGCCATAGTCGGCGGACTGTACTCAGCCGGATATACTCCTGAATTCATGGACAGCCTGTTCAGAACGCAGGACTGGACGTATCTGCTTGGCGACAGCAAGAAACGAAGCGAGGAATCGTTCATAACCAAAGAACGGGAAGACGGGTACAACATAAACATTCAGCTCAATGAAGAAGGACAGTCGACGGACTTCAATTCGCTCAACATTATAGGTTTCGTTGAAGGCAAAAATGTCATGAAAATGTTCACAAAACTCACTGAGATGTATGGCGACAGTACCGACTTCGACAAACTGCCGGTGAGATTCGCCTGCGTATCAGAAGACATTGTAAGCGGAAATGAAATAATATCGAGAAGCGGACGCCTGGACTCAGCAATGAGAGCCAGCATGTCAATCCCGGGGGTTTTCAGCCCGCAGAAAAAGGACTCCATGCTTCTCATAGACGGCGGATTGCTCAACAACTATCCTGTGGACATTGCCCGACAGATGGGTGCAGACATTGTCATCGGCGTGGACCTCAGCGAAGGCAAGAAGGATGCCAAAGGCATAAAGAGCATGATGGACATAATGAACCAGCTCATCTCGCTGTCAAGCTCTGAGAAATATGCGGAAAATAAGAAGAATACCGACATATACATCAATGTAAACGTAAAAGGATATTCTTCGGCCAGCTTCAACAAAAATGCCATCGACACGCTCATAGCAAGAGGTACGGAAGCTGCAATGGGGAAAATAGAGGACTTGAAAAAGCTCGGCGAAGAGGTCGGAGGCAATGAGAAATATATTGAAGGACGAAAGAAAACGTTCGCTTATCTGAAGAATGAACTTTACAGAAGGGAAAATGAGAAAGAGATATATAACCCTTTCCCAAACGACGTAATCAGCTTAGGTGCGAACTTTGAAAGCGAGGAGGCCGCAAGCCTGATGATGCAGTGCTACCTGAGGGTGCCTTTCATAAAAATACCTTCACAGGCAGGTGTTACAATAAGACTCGGCAAAAGATACATGTTCAAGCTTGACTTGATGTCCATGATAATGAAGGGCTACTACATAGATTTCAACTATGAAGTCGGATATAACGATGTTAAATTCAAACATAAGGGAGATGCTTCGGCCAGCACAACATTCTCGGACAACAAGTTTGCACTGGAAATATCTAAAAGCTGGAAATTTGCTAAAATCGGAGCAGGTGCCAGATTCAACAATTACAACTTCAAGAATACTCTCATTGACGACGAGAACGGAAACGATTGGTTCACTAGAATGATGGACGGTACAAAGAACTATGGTGACATATTCGTCAACGTCAACGTCAATACCACAAACAAGAAACTGTTTCCGACAAAAGGAATGAAGATTGATGCAGAAACAAATCTGTATATAGGCAATGAAGTTGCGTATAACGGCAGAACACTTGTATACGGCGGACGTTTCTACAGCACTATATACTGTCCGGTGTCAGACAGATTCAACATAATCCCGTCGTTCTACCTGCGGACACTTGACAAGAATTCTTACCTGTACGGCATCTACAACATCATTGGTGGACCGTGGGAAGGACACTACCTGCCGATACATATACCGTTCTACGGCATAGGAAAGATTGAGTGGTGCGACAGAACAATAATGATTGCCAAACTGGCCGGGCGAATGAGAATCGGAACCAAACACTACATCACAGCCGTTGTCAACGGAGGTGTGAACGGTGACGGATTCAGGCAGTCGTTCGAAAATAAACCTTTAATTGGATATGGCGTTTCCTACTCTTACGACAGTTTTCTGGGTCCTCTGTCGGTTTACATCAGCGGCTCAAACCAATCGGACAAAGTGGGATGCTTGTTCAGCTTCGGATATGTATTCTGAATACTTACTACTAAATACTAGACAACAATATTAAATACAGACGCAAAGTGGACAAAAGTACTATAAAAGAGGCCTTGAGAAAATATCTTGAGAAAAAGGGACTCGAAAAAATGGAACTAAAGACCGTCATGTTCGACATGGACGGCGTGCTTTTCGACTCGATGAAGAATCATGCACAAAGCTGGCATGAGACAATGGAGCATTTCGGCATGCACATGACCAAGCAGGAGGCCTATATGCATGAAGGAAGAACTGGAGCCGGAACAATCAACATTGTGAGCCTCAGAGAAAGAGGAAAAGAGGCCGACGAGGAGGAAATAAAGGAGATATACAAGTATAAAAGCGAGCTGTTCAACAAACAGCCTGAAGCCAAACCTATGGCTGGGGCTTTGGAACTGCTCAACAAGGTGAAAGGCGACGGAATAACTCCGATGGTTGTCACAGGGTCGGGACAGAAAACTCTCCTAGATAGGCTTCACAGAAATTTCCCTGGAATATTCTGCAAAGAACTTATGGTTACAGCATTCGACGTGAAATACGGCAAGCCTAATCCTGAACCTTACCTCATGGGACTTCAGAAGGGCGGAAACCTGAACATAAACAACTCTATGGTCGTCGAGAATGCACCTCTGGGTGTCGAAGCCGGCGTGGCTTCAGGATGCTTCACTGTAGCTGTAAATACGGGGCCTCTACCAGACTCAGTGCTGACGGAGCAGGGAGCAGACATTCTGTTCCACTCCATGCAGGAACTTTCTGATTCATGGAGCGACCTCTACGATGTGTTTTCACATGAACAGATAAATATAAAAGCATAAAGAAAATTCATCGGACCTTATCTGCAAACGCAGTTCCGAAGAATACAAACAAAAAAACAGGGTACGCAGGACAAAATTTATTTGTGCGTACCCTGTTTGTTTTTTGCACTTGCAATGCATACAATTCATGTTAACAATCAATCCTTCCGATATTAAGACAAATGCGCATGAATATTGCAACAAAAACGGAAATCTGTTAACACAGATAAAAGTGATATATCGTCAAATACAAATACACTCAACGACTGTTTGCAAGAGTATAGTCACAAGGAAGTCTGATTTCGGCATTTATAAAGCACACAGGAATAAATCTGCAGAAATAGGTATAGAGAATCAGGAGGAATATTTGCAAGCCTATAAACGGAGATTTTTCATTTCAGGCGCTGATAGCAGAAATAGAATTTACGTACTTTCTTTGAAAGAACAGATATATTCAACATATCTGATGCCTCGGTGATATCGCAGATTGAAGAATCCTTTTGAAGAATTTCGATATTGTCGTCACTAAGGTTGTACATATCTTTGCCCAATTCGTTCAAAGAAATGAAATAGCGAGCCTCATCATTAGAAATACCTAATGCAGATGAAATCTCGTCCATCTTCTGCTGTATATATTCGTCGGATGGCCTTTCCTCAGAGACTTCCACCTTGAAAATTCTTCTATCGATAAGGTCATGACTCAACGCGGACAATATCTTATCGGGATGGTTGCACCAGACCTTCAGAGCACCCATAATGTCATTGTCATCCAACTGAACATACATGTCAAGACTCTCATCGGAAGAGAAAAAACGTTCGGCATCGACATGGTTGTACAAAAAATAGTGCAAGGCTGGAGAAGCAAACAGTTCTACTCCTTGCGAAGCAAGAAACTTCGCTCGGTTGAGGGCATTAATAAGTACATGTTCAGATGCGACAGCAGTTTTGTGGAGGTATACCTGCCAATACATCAGGCGACGGCTTACAAGGTAGTTTTCGATGGAATATATGCCTTTCTTCTCTATAACCAGAGAATCGTCATGAACATTGAACATCTCGATTATACGGGCAGAGCCGATATTTCCTTCCGTTACACCTGTATAGAAACTGTCGCGGCGAAGATAATCAAGCCTGTCCATATCGAGCTGACTGCTTATGAGCTGATGGAGAAATTTTTTAGGATATTCGTCCTTGAAAATCTTTATGGCGAGGTTAAGACGTCCACGGAATTCTTCGTTCATACGTTCCATGAGAAGCAAGGAAATCTCTTCGTGGTCGACACCTGTTATAAGCGTATTCTCAAGGACATGAGAAAATGGGCCGTGCCCGACATCATGAAGAAGTATGGCAGCACGCACAGCCTCAGCCTCACTGTCAAAGATGAAATTACCCTTTTCTAAAAGAGTCTGAATGGCCAGCGATGTAAGATGCATTGCACCGATGGAATGCTGGAAACGTGTGTGCTGAGCACCGGGATAGACCATGTGTGCCAGTCCCAACTGCCGGATTCTGGTCAAGCGCTCAAATACAGGATGCTTGACGATATCTAATAGCAGACCTCCAGGTATATTTATAAACCCGAATACAGGGTCATTGATTATCTTGGATGTTGACACGACACTATGGTATTAGAAAAATCTCCGTCTGCGCACCTCATGGACACAGACGGAGAAAAAATTATTGTTTTAAAGAATAGTCTTAAGCAAATCGGACATCTGCATCTGCACTTCCTTGGCCTTTTCGCCTGCTACAGCAGCAAAGTCAGTTGTCTTGTCTGCATAAATAATGGCACGGCTTGAGTTGACGATAAGTCCGCAAGTGCTGTTCATTCCGTACTTGCATACTTCTTCGAGCGAACCGCCCTGCGCTCCCACACCTGGAACCAAGAGGAAATGGTCAGGAACAATCTTTCTGATGTCTTCGAACATGCGTCCCTGAGTTGCACCGACAACATACATCATATTGTCAGCATTGCCCCACTCCTGCGACTTGCGGAGAACTTTCTCGAAAAGTCTTTCACCGTCCTTATCCTCTGTCAACTGGAAATCGTGGCTTCCCTTGTTTGAAGTAAGAGCAAGAAGAATTACCCATTTTCCTTCATAGCCGAGGAATGGAGAAACACTGTCCTCACCCATATAAGGGGCAACTGTAAGAGCGTCGAGGTTGAGCTCCTCAAAGAATGTACGTGCATACATTGCAGAAGTGTTGCCTATGTCGCCTCTCTTAGCATCAGCAATGATGAAATGTTCAGGATAGTTGTCATTGAGATATTTGATGGTTTTCTCGAAAGACATCCATCCTTTTACGCCCATACTTTCATAGAAAGCAAGGTTTGGCTTATAAGCGATGCAGTACGGTGCTGTAGCATCTATTATAGCCTTGTTGAAACTGAATATAGGGTCTTCCTCTGTCAAGAGGTGCTCTGGAATCTTCTTTATATCTGTATCAAGACCCACGCACAGGAATGAACGCTTAGCCTTGATGTTCTCGAACAACTGTTTTCTGTTCATATTATGAATGTATTTTAATGAGTACGAATTTGTTATCTAGGTTTATGCAACGGCAATCATGCGGAAAAGCCGAATCAAAGTTCTGCTTCCTTGAGCCTTTCAGCATTTTCAGCCACTATGAGATGGTCGATACAGTCCTGAATGTCGCCATCCATAAAGGCAGGCAAATTGTAGATTGTATAGTTGATTCTGTGATCTGTCACACGACCCTGGGGATAGTTGTATGTTCTGATTTTTGCAGACCTGTCGCCCGTCGAAACAAGTGTTTTACGTCTAGAAGCTATATCATCGACATACTTCTGATGCTCCTTGTCGTAGATGAATGTGCGCAGACGAGCCAGTGCACGCTCCTTGTTCTTTGGCTGGTCGCGTGTTTCAGTACATTCAATAAGAATTTCCTCAACTACACCTGTATTCGGGTTCTTCCAATTGTAACGGAGTCTGACACCCGATTCAACCTTGTTGACATTCTGACCTCCGGCACCGCTTGAGCGGAAAGTATCCCAACGGATTTCACCTTCGTTGATGACCACATCAAAAGGTTCGGCTTCCGGCAGGACTGCCACCGTTGCAGCAGAAGTGTGCACGCGGCCCTGCGTTTCCGTAACCGGAACGCGCTGAACGCGATGCACCCCACTCTCATACTTAAGAGTGCCGTAAACATCGGTACCTGTAACAGAACAAACGATTTCCTTGAATCCTCCTGATGCTCCTTCACTGGCACTTGAAACTTCGAGTTTCCAGCCTTTCTTCTCTGCGAACTTAGAATACATTCTGAACAAATCACCGGCAAACAGTGCGGCTTCATCACCGCCTGTTCCACCACGGATTTCGAGAATGGCATTCTTGCTGTCCTCAGGATCTTTTGGAATAAGCATCAACTTGATTTCTTCCTCCAAATCAGGAATTCTGGCCTCACACCTAGAAACCTCTTCGCGCGCCATATCCTTCATCTCAGGGTCACTTTCAGTCAGAAGAATATTCTTACCCTCTTCAAGATTTCCAAGAAGGTCAGCATATTCCTTTCTGGCTTTCATGAGGTCCTCAAGTTCCTTATATTCACGAGTCAGTCTTACAAATCTCTGCTGGTCAGCAATCACATTCGGATCAGTGATAAGCGTAGAAACTTCCTCGAAACGAGACCTGAGATCATCAAGCTTATCAAGCAAACTATTTTTTCCAGACATTTAAAACAGTTTTATCAATAATTAAACTCGCCGAACTCACTCTTGATAGTAAGACTCTTCTTGCCTTCCTCAATGTGTCCAACAATCTGCGCATCAATATTGAATGACTTGCTTATGCCGATAACCTGTTCAGCATCTTCTGGGCTAACGTATATTTCCATTCTGTGGCCCATATTGAAGACCTTGTACATCTCACTCCAATCGGTATTGCTTTCTTTTGCAATCAGCTTGAACAATGGAGGTACAGGGAACATATTGTCCTTGACGACCTTGCAATTATCGCCCACAAAATGAAGCACCTTGGTCTGAGCACCACCAGTACAATGAACCATACCGTGGATTTTCGGTCTCATCTCGTCCAGCATGCGCTTGATTACAGGAGCATAAGTACGGGTTGGAGAAAGAACAAGCTTTCCTGCATTGATTGGTGCACCTTCTACTTCATCAGTGAGGTGGCAAGAACCACTGTAAACGAGTTCTTCAGGAACAGCCTTGTCGTAACTTTCCGGATACTTGGCTGCAATATATTTTGCAAAGACGTCATGACGTGCACTTGTCAGTCCGTTACTGCCCATTCCGCCATTGTATTCGCTTTCATATGTAGCCTGTCCACAACTGCTCAAGCCGACAATAACATCGCCCGGACGTATGTTTGCATTGTTGATTACATCACTGCGCCTCATACGGCAGGTAACAGTTGAGTCAACAATGATTGTACGGACAAGGTCACCGACATCAGCAGTCTCGCCTCCCGTTGCATAAATACCTATTCCCATCTTGCGCATGTCGGCAAGAAGTTCGTCTGTGCCGTTGATAATAGCAGAAATCACTTCACCAGGAACAAGCATTTTGTTACGTCCGATTGTACTCGACACAAGAATGTTGTCAACAGCTCCGACGCAGAGAAGGTCGTCTGTATTCATTATAAGTGCATCCTGTGCTATACCTTTCCAAACAGAAAGGTCGCCTGTTTCCTTCCAATATACGTATGCCAGACTTGATTTTGTTCCAGCACCGTCGGCATGCATAATATTGCAATATTCAGGATCACCACCTAGAATATCCGGAATTATCTTACAGAACGCCTGAGGGAAAATACCTTTGTCAATGTTTTTGATAGCATTGTGAACGTCCTCCTTTGCGGCACTTACGCCACGCATCATGTATCTTTGCTTACTGTCCACGGTAAATATGTTTTAATAAAGTAACTAAAATTCTAAGATTACTCAACCAGAGCATGAAAAAATGCCCGGAAACAAGCATACAGTTAAAATTTTCAAATATGCATTAATCACACATGCATACTTTTAATGCAAATTTAGGTTTTCTACATGTAACTTGAAAATATAAAACAAAAAAGTTTGTGCACCCGAGTGCACAAACCTCTATATCATCCAGTTACAGTCATATTGCATAAAAATCACTATTTCATGAAGACGAAATAAACAGCAAGCACCAGACAACCGAATGCCGCGAAGTGATTCCAATGAATTTCCTGATGCTGAAACAGGAAGTTAGCAATGATTGTAAATACCATAAGCGATATGACCTCCTGCACAACCTTCAACTGCATAAGAGTGAAAGGTCCACCATTATCCACGAATCCGATTCTGTTGGCAGGGACCTGCAGGCAATATTCAAAGAAAGCTATCGCCCACGAAAAAAGAATTACACCTATCAAAGGCCAATTATTGCTGATGTTCATCTGCTGCAGACGCAAATGGCCATACCAGGCCAATGTCATGAACAAATTTGAACCTATCAGCATCAATACTGTGTAAAAAACCTTCATTTGATATCAAAATATAAAAAGTTCTGCTGTGCAGATGCATGCAGAACCATCACAAAATCAATAAAAATGTACCCCTGTGGGGAGTCGAACCCCAATCGTCGGAACCGGAATCCGGTATTCTATCCATTGAACTACAAGGGCATATGCACGGCCCCTTCAAGAGCCGTGCAAAGATAAGCATTAATATTCACATTAAACTATAATGCCGTCAAAAACTTGCGCAATCGGACATGCTGTACGTGGCGTCAGATATGAATATCCGCAACACGGCACAGCACATCATAATACGCCATATCAGATACCAAGAGACTTGGCTATTGCCTTAACTTTCTCTTCAGCGGCTGCAACAGCACTGCGATAGCACTTCGAGCATCCCATTTCACCTGGAGCCTCAACATAGAACTTAATCTTAGGTTCAGTTCCAGAAGGTCTTACGCTGACCTTAGTGCCATCTTCTGTAAAGAACTGGAGGACATTGCTTGTTTCAGGCATAACAAGATCAGTCTGGTTGCCTTCAGCGTCAGTAGCCTTCAGCGACTTGTAATCCTTGATACATACAACCTTAGAGCCATCAAGTTCCTTAGGAGGATTATTTCTGTAGTTCTCCATCATAGCCTTGATTTCATCAGCACCGGTCTTGCCAGGCTTAACAACACTTATAGCCTTGTTGTAGCTGAATCCATACTCAAGATATATGTCCATAAGCACGTCATAAAGAGTCTTGCCCTGATCCTTTGCCCAAGCACAAATCTCAGCCAAAAGAGAACATGCGCTGACAGCATCCTTGTCTCTGACAAAATCCTGAGCAAGGAAGCCATAGCTTTCCTCACCGCCACCGATATACTGTTTCTTACCTTCGTTGAGTTTTATCTCACGGGCAATCCACTTGAAACCAGTGTAGCAGTCAAACATCTCAATATGATTCTTGTCGGCAATTTTCTTGATAAGTTCAGTTGTAACGATAGTCTTGACAACAAACTCATTACCCTTCATCTTGCCCTGAGCAATACGGTTCTTGATGATGTAGTACAAGAAAATGAGGCAAGTCTGGTTGCCGTTGAGGAGCACCCATTCGCCCTCGTCGTTCTTGCATGCCATACCTACACGGTCAGCATCAGGGTCACTGGCCATAACGATGTCTGCATCAATCTTCTTGGCAAGATTAATAGCAAGAGTAAGCGCTTCGGCATTTTCCGGGTTTGGAGAAACCACTGTTGGGAAATCACCGCTCTTGACCATCTGCTCAGGAACACAGTTGACATTCTCAAAACCCCAGAGTTTGAGAGAACGAGGAATCAATGTCATACCTGTACCATGTATTGGAGTGTACACGATGCTCAAATCCTTCTGACGCTTGATTACTTCAGGGTCGATAGATATTGAATGTATCTTTTCGAGGTAAACAGAATCAACATCCTCACCGATAATCTGGATAAGATCCTTATTGCCTTCAAACTTTATATCCTCATACTTAACCTTGTTTACTTCTTCAATGATACCCTTGTCGTGCGGAGCGAGCACCTGTGCACCATCGTCCCAGTAAGCCTTATATCCGTTATATTCGCGTGGATTGTGGCTGGCAGTAATGTTGATACCGCTCTGGCATCCAAGATGACGGATAGCGAAAGACACCTCCGGTGTAGGTCTCATATCCTCGAAAAGATACACTTTGATGCCGTTGGCAGAGAAGATATCGGCAGATTTTTCAGCAAACAGACGGCTGTTGTTTCGGCAGTCATGGCCAACAACAACACTAATCTGCTTCATTCCCTTGAAATTCTTGTTCAAATAATTTGCAAGTCCCTGTGTAGCCGCACCAACAGTATAAATGTTCATTCTGTTAGTACCTGCACCCATGATACCTCTGAGTCCGCCAGTACCAAACTCCAAAGTCTGATAAAAACTGTCAACGAGTTCAGTTTTGTCATCATTCTCAAGCATTTTCTTAACAGAAGCCTGAGTATCGGCATCAAAAACAGAATCAGTTGCCCAAACTTCAGCAACCTTTTCGCACTGCTTAATCAATTCATTGTCCATATTTCAATCAATTATAATTTGTAGAAATCCCATTAATAAAAAACATCAGCATTATTCAGGCATTGCATAACGGTCACCTGTCTGTTCAACAATTTTTCTGCTGAACTCCTCCGGATATCCAGGACGAACAGGCGGTTCAGCCAATCCATCCTTCGTTTTTTTGAAGTGGCCATTTTCCTCGTGTTTTACGCACATATCAAGATGCTTCACCGTGAGATATTCAAGAAGTTTTTTCCACTTCGACATCATCTTGTCAGCCGAAGCGCAAGAATACTCAGTAAGCATCTTTACAGCCCCAGCCTCATTGTCGGCACACATAGAAGCAGCCTTGCCTTCCAAATCAGCCTGCGCACCGAGGAATCCAGACTCCAGTTCCTTCTGGTAAGACCTCAGGTCGCCTATCATTTTTCCGTAATAAGGATACACCATGTTCGAAACCATGTTGCAAACCCAAAATGCAGAATTCCACGAGAACGTAACATCATCCTGAGCATCTGGAATCTTTGTAAAGCAAGCAGGAACAGTTGTCGAGCAGCAGTATACCGGAGTAAAAGCAATCATGTTGGCATCATCATTGCCCCACCAAACAACACCGCCGACTGCATCAGGGAGCGAAGCCCTCATCTGACCGACGAAAACGAAAGCGGCCTGCTGAGTAGATATAGGACGCTCGTTGAAATACGACTTTCCGTCAACCTTGAATTCCAGCGGAGTAGGTCTGTAAGGCATTGTGTATGCTCCGGCACCAAGGTCGTGGGTTATATCCAGCGGAGTACCTTCATAATGGTCACGCATGGCAGTCTGAACATCAGCCACAGACAATTTCCTTGAAGGCTTGATGAACAGAGGCATCTCCCCTTTAAGATTCTTACCGTTGATATAATCAAGATACTTGTCCATACCGTCGCTGTACATATTAAAGAAGCTCCATACTCTGGCATCGCAATATCTCACGCCGCCGAAATCAACCGGACAATATGCATCTCTGAAACTAAAGTCACTATCCTTTCCAGAGAAATACCCTTTCTTACGCGCAAAAGATATTACATCCTTTGCATACATGACATTATCTTTGTCCTTGCGGTCGAAGCGCGTTATCCGGCTCAAATTGGCATGTGCACTGACGCAATCATCAGGTATGCGTACTGCCACCCAAACAGCGCCTCTTACGCCAGGTCCCTTGCCTATCATTTCCAATATCCACGCTTCGTTCTTGTCGGCAACGGTAAAAGACTCTCCAGAACTGTAATAGCCATACTTTTCAACAAGGCCGGTCATAACTTTAATGGCCTCGCGCGCAGTTTTAGAACGTTCTAGAGCAATATACATCAAACTTCCGTAATCAATCAATCCTGTAGAATCGCTGAGTTCCTCACGGCCGCCAAAAGTCGTTTCCGTAACCGTCACCTGATGCTCGTTCATTTGTCCGACCACGTTGTAAGTCACCTCAGCCTGAGGTATCTCGCCAAGATATTTATTCGTATCCCATTCGTAGATTTTGCGCATGCTTCCCTTCGGATGTTTTCCTGCAGGAGAATGATACATTACGCCATACGAGCCATAATTGTCGGCACTGTAGCTTACAATAACGCTGCCGTCGGCTGAAGCCTTCTTGCCGACAATCAGGTTTGTACATGCCTGAACATCAATATTTGCCACAATAAATAAAAATGCGGCCAGAAATTTTATTTTCATATCCTTCTTACCCGATTACAATACTTATCCTATTTACCCAAAAAGAGCGGACCGCTATACAACGACGCAAAGCGCGCATTGCATAAAATCCGCTCTTGAATATTTTCATTTTGCGTCCATCTTCAGTTTTGAAGAATCAGCAGCCTTAAAGCTCATGTCCAGTCCTTTGACAGAATGAGTCAAAGCACCAACAGAAACAAAGTCTACGCCACATTCAGCATAATCACGTATGGTATCGAAAGTTATACCTCCTGACGACTCTATTTCATATTTTCCGCCAATCATCTCGACAGCCTTCTTTGTCTCTTCCGGTGTGAAATTGTCAAGCATAATACGGTCTACACCGCCAAAATCAAGAACTCTTTTAAGTTCGTCGAAATTACGCACTTCAATTTCTATCTTAAGATTCTTCCCCTTGGCCTTAAGATACTCATGGCATCGTGAAATTGCATTTTCAATGCCACCAGCAAAATCTATATGATTATCCTTAAGGAGTATCATATCAAAAAGACCTATACGATGGTTCGTACCTCCACCAATTTTGACAGCCTCTTTCTCAAGCATACGCATACCAGGTGTTGTTTTTCTGGTATCCAGCACCCTGGTTTTGGTACCTTTGAGCTTCTCGACATACTTATGGGTCATTGTAGCAATGCCGCTCATGCGCTGAAGGATATTCAGCATAAGACGCTCTGTCTGAAGAAGACTCTGCACCTTGCCTTTCACGCTCATAGCTATATCTCCAGGATAAACATGAGTTCCATCCTTGATAAGCACCTCAACCTTAAGTTCCGGGTCAAACCGGTGGAAAACTTCCTTTGCCACCTCTACTCCAGCAAGGATACCCTCTTCCTTGATCATCAGTTTAGATTCACCCATTGCATCTGCAGGAATACAGCACAATGTAGTGTGATCACCATCACCTATATCTTCAGCGAATGCCAGATCTATCAACCTGTCATTCAGTTCATCTACTGATAACATAAACTGCTATTTTTACTAATGTTATACTATTTCGAGTTACAAATATAAGTATAATATTTTGTTTTCAGACGAGATTCAGGCGAAATGCAACTCAACGGCACGTTCATAAAGCATAAAAGGGCCTGTTAGAGGCGTCGGTAAAGTTGGTCGATAAAGCCGCACAAACAAAAAAAGATGGATTCGACCTGCATTCATACAGATTGAATCCATCTTTAATATCTATATATGTATAAATCAGACTTTCAACAAAGCCCATTGCATTTATACATTCTGCTTCGAAGCAGATGCATCATCTCGTCCATTCAGGTTTGCTGAGATACCAGTTCTTCTGATCAAGAAGCTTAGAGTAGAGAGCTGCGTCAACCTCCCCAGTAACCTTACCTTCACTGTCAACCTTAACATTTCTGCGTGCAACCTTGTTGGCAAGCCACTCAGTACCGTTGATACCCGCAGCATTCTTGTGATTTGCAAATCTTACCAAGTCAGGGAAACGATAACCTTCAAATGCAGCTTCGAGAGCAAGTTCATCAACAATGATGTTTTCAACAGCGTTGATGATTTCATTTTCGTCAGCAGTCTTAGGGTCAACACCCTGCTTAACCAAGAGTGAATCGTAAGCATAAACTGTTGAATCATTATAGCCGGTAATATTAGTTACAATAGTGGTGACACCATCATAGTTAGAACCGAAACCACATCCACGTGCGTGAATACCGTAGTTCTGCCCCCAGACATCATCGGTAAAATCGAGGAAGAAAGACTTATATTCTACACTGTCAATATAGTAGCAAGCACCGTTTGTTGCATACTGCATACCTCTAGTATAGACTGTATCCTTCAATATTTCACCCTTGTCATCATATACATAGTCACCGTTTTCGTCAACTCGGTTTACAAGAGTCATCTTTGTAACCAACTCAGGCCAATTGTCCTTGTTGAGACCATCCTTCAAGATTGCAAAAGCATACTGAGGGAAACCGGCACGGTTGATAGCCTCTGCCAATCTGAGCCAAACAACAGTTTTTCTATATACAGGAATAGTATAATAGAATGACCCGCTCATATTGCTGTTAGCCTTGGTGCAGAAATTGTAGCCTTCATCTTCAAAATTGAAGTTCAGCATACTTGCGTCCATACGAGCGTCACCGCAATCATAATCAGTACGTTTGTCATCGCTGTTGTAATATACGTATGTCTGGTTTTCGTTAAGTCCTCTATAAGCCAATGATGGAGCCAGTTCCTGAGTCTCAGGGTCGATGGTAGTGCTTATAGCACCTGAAGTAGAAACTTCATCACCATCATCACCTTCTGTCACATTTGTAGACTGGCTGGAAGAAGTCTTGAATCCGAATACATCAGAAACTCCGGTAAGCATCGTACCGAACTGCTTATTGGCGGCACTAGGTATTGAAGTTATAACCTCGTTTGAAGCAGAATAAGTATACTGAGAAGCAAACGAGCCCCAATTTACAGCGCTGTAGAAATATCCATCGCTGGCCATACTGCTCGGCGTTGCTGAACAATATCCATACGGAACCGAAGAACTGGTAGTCTTCAGATAGTCATAATAATACTGCGCAGCCTGGCGGAAATCATTTTTGTCGCGTCCGCGCATCAGATAAAGGTCACCCAAAATAAGCTTGACCGGGAAGAACAACATCTTTGCAGACACATCGACAGCACCAGTATGATACTGATCATAAATAGGGTATTCAGTGTTGACATATTTAGTCAATCCAAGGTCCAAGATTCTGTCCAACAGATTATCCTTATTTACGAGATTGCCTTCATAGTCGAAATTCTTTACTACGTCAAGACTTGTTATCGGCTCAGCAATGAATGGCACCTCACCATAGTTCTGAACAAGCTGCATATAAGTCCAAGCTCTAATTGCCTGAACCTGTGCATACTCAGGAAGCATATACTTCACATTGTTTTTAATCTGGTTAGTATCAGCATTGGCGAGGTAACAGTTACAGTTGTTGATGACAGTATAGTAATCTCTAATCTGCAGATATCTGCAATCGCCATCCTGCGGATTATCGAAATTTGCTATATGGTTTATGGAATCACTGGTATATTTGGTTGAAGTTACAAGGTCACCTCTGCACTCTCCCAAAATCACAGTTCTTTCAGCAATTCCCTGAACAGCCTTCATGATACCCCAATAAGAATACAAGGTATCATTGGCGTTGGTATATATCTTATCTCCGGTATCCAAAGACAACATGTCCTCACAAGAAGTTGTCGTGAAGCCAGCGGCAAGAGACAAGCACAATGTTCCTATAATTGAAATCTTTTTCATTGTCGTTAATATTTTAGTCTGCTTTCCAAGAGTCATGTCCTCCAGACTGAGGACATGCTCTTAAAGCAGATTATTATTTTTACAAGTTGAACTTAAATCCGATGTTGAAATTTCTGTTCTGTGGAAGCATACCAGCATCGATACCCTGATAAAGTACGCTGTTTCCACAAGAGAATTCAGGATCAAGACCAGTATACTTGGTAAGAGTAAGGAGGTTGTTGCCTTCCACCCAAATAGTCATACCCTGTATCCAGCTGAGGTTAAGAGGCAAATCGTAAGAAATACGAACATTCTTAAGTTTAAGATATGAACCATCTTCAATCCATCTGTCAGAGAAACGCTCATTGTTGACCCATTCATCACTTGTTGTAGAACAGAGGCGCGGCATGTTGGTAACCTGACCTTCAGTAGTCCAACGGTTAACAGCAGCAGTTGTCTGGTTGTAGAAAGTATTCAGACTTTCGAGCTGTGAACGGTTGTAGTTGAACACATCATTTCCAAGAGAATACTTGAAGTTGATGCTGAGAGTAAATCTCTTGTAGTTCAAGCTGGTGTATATGTTACCGAAGATATCAGGGTTTGGATCGCCGATGATAAACTTGTCGTTATCATCAATAACGCCATCATTGTTCTTATCTACGAAATGTACGTCACCTGCTCTGAAGTTTCTGTAAGGTTCACTTGTAATTCCAGTAGGATATTTCAGATAATCTTCGCCATTCTTTCCAGCGGCCTTAGCTTCAGCATCTGTAGCAAACACGCCATTGGTCTTGTATCCATAGAACACACCAGCAGGGTTTCCTACGCTTGTCAAGATTTCAGCACCGTATATGCTTGTAGTGTAGTCACCTTCAGGAAGAGATTTGATTTCATTCTTGTAATGTCCGACAGAAGCGCCCAACTGCCACTTGAAGTCCTTACCGTTGATGATAATAGCATTGACGTTGGCATCAACACCAATGTTCTGGAGAGAACCATCATTGCACCAGTAATACTTGAGACCAGTCATATAGTTGACTGATTTCTGAGTAAGCAGGTTGTCAGTCTTGCTGACATAGAAATTGGCATTAGCAAAGACTCTGTTCTGGAAGAAAGAACCACTAAGACCGACATTGAAGCGTCTTGTTGTCTCCCACTGTATTTCAGGATTCTCGATGTTTGAAAGCTGCAAACCGACAGCATCTCTCAAGAATACCGAAGCCTTGTAGTATGTACGGCTGGAAGAATAGTCGATATTGTCGTTACCGCTCTCATCGTATCCCAAAGTAAGCTTCAGGTAGTTGACAGCCTTATTCTTTCTGAACCACGACTCGTTGGTGATAACCCATCCAGCCTGAATTGAAGGAAATATACCCCACTTCACGCCGAACATCTTGATACCCTCAGATGTTTCCTTACCGAATCTTGAAGAAGCTTCGGCAGAAACTGTACCCTCAACATAATATCTGTGCTTGTAGTTGTAGCTTGCATCAAGATAATAAGCAAGGTTCATCCAAGAATCGTTGTTTCCGCCGACAGTATTGAAGTCATTAGAATAACTGTTGTCAGGCATCTTATCGTTACCTACATTATAACCAGTCATGTAGTTGTCCTGATAAGAATTAGAAGTCAAACGGAAGCCTCCGAACACGTTAACATCATGAGCGCCATAATTGTTTCCCCAGTTGATACGGAAATCCTCATATATAGAAGTCTCTTTACCGAAGAAGCTCTTAGTAACACTTGTTACGTCGCCCAATCCAGCAAGATTATATACAGGTATACCAGCTTCCGGGAGGAAATACTTTTCACTAGTTCTGTTCAACTGATAAGCAAAGCGGTTAGTAATATACAGATTCTTATTAATCTGGTACTTAGGCATAACGTTGAAACTGAACTGAGTAACTTCCTGGTCATTTTTGTTTGAACCGTCACCGTTTTCGAGAATCCAATAAGGGTTGGCCAAAGCAGAATTGTCCTGATATCTTGAAGCAAAAGCAAAAGGATAGTTGTCATCAGAATTGTCCTTACCTGCATAAATATCAGAAAGGTGAAGCTTACCATCGTCACCAGTATAATAGCCATACTTGCTCAAGAAAGGAGCCTGTATCAATCCCAACACATTTGGTGAAGAAATGGTACTTCCAGAATAATCCTCTGCCCAACCGTTGTCACGAAGATTATAGTTAAGACGGCTGTATGAGATATCCAACTGTGTACTGAGATTCTTCAAAAGGTTAATATCAGTGTTGAAGCGGATGTTCAGACGGTTGAAACCGTTTTCCTTTGCAGACGACTGTGAATTTGCGTAACCCAAAGAGAGGTTATACATTGCAACATCATCACCACCCTGAACGTTTACCTTATAATTCTGAGTGAATGCAGTTCTGTACAAGTCGTCAGACCAATCCGTTTCATTATGATACATAGGATACCAATAATTGTCAGGATTATCATTAAGGAACGGTATAGAAGTAGAACCGAGTCCATGCTCCTTATAGTAAGAAGTTGTACCGATGAGGTCACTGACATAACTCTTGTACTGACCGGCGTTCATCATGTCGATTGTACCAGGCACAGTTTCGAAGCCACCGAATACAGATACATTAATCTTGGTCGCCATACTGTGACCTCTCTTTGTATTGATGATTACAACACCGTTACCACCTCTTGCACCATAAAGAGACGTACCGTTCTTTAATACTTCAACATTCTCGATATCTTCTACATCAATACCAGCAAGGATATTGTTGAAGAAACCGTCATGTATTGTAGTACGGTCCAACTGCGGGTCAAGGAACATACCATCAAGAATGATAAGCGGCTGAGCATTGATATTGAGAGAGTTCAAACCTCTGATGAACATGGCGGCACCCTGTCCTTGCAGACCATTTCTTGTTATAGATCTTATATCTGAGCCCAAACCCTTTTCAATTTCAGTCTCTACAGTAACAGCACTGGAATTCTCAATAGAAATAGAATTTGATGCTATGATACCAGTCTTATCTTTGTAGAAAGAATTGAACTTATCGCTGTAGAGCGCAACGTCAGGTGTTCTGCTTCCGTTAATACCGACCTGAACATCGTTATAACCAGGAACAGAAACATACAATGATGTAACGAAAACAGGAACAGTAATTGTGAAATTACCTTTTTCGTCAGTCATTATTGAATATCTTTCATCGTTGAACGCTGCGACACGAGCACCATCAACAGGCAATTTTGTTGCGGCATCATAAATGAAACCACTGATTTGTTTTGTTTCATATTTAGGCATTTCTGGCTTGCGCTTAACCTCAGAATTCGCTGTCTCGTCTGAAGCAGTTACATCATCCTGAGCTGTAGCGTATGAAGATGCTCCTGATAACATCATGAGACAAACGCCGGCCCTGCAAATGCCCTGCTGGAACTGATTCTTTATATTACTTTTCATTGTCTTCCTATTTTATTTGTTAACAAGAACATTATTCATCCTTTACAATAAGAACAACTTTGTCTATCCATAATTCACGCGTATATGTGGAAGTCTGGCTTGAACTTACGTAACTTGTAATCTTCAATGTTGCATAAGCATTATCCAATCCGTAGTAGCATACAGGGAACTGGAAGTCCTTAGCCAGCAGCACACTGTCTACTCCACAAGCATTGCCGTTCTCATCAACGCATGTAGGGCGGTTCTCGAAATAACTACCTGAACCGGCACCACCTTCCGGAACCTTGAGAGTCTCGCTTGTCGTATTGTCACGGTTCTCATCATGATAAGAAAGCTTGGCAGTAAATCTGTTAGGTTTCTTAGCTTCATCGTTGTATGCTACAAGCAAATAAATGTCATATTTACCAGACAGAAGATTTCTAAGCTTGAAAGTAACATCCGGGTTAGAAGCAGAAGAAGTCTGGATTGTCTTCACTATACCGATTTCAATTGTAGAGTCCTTGCTGATTGTGTCACCGTCTTCACCAAGAACACCAACTATATTCTTATAATAGTTGACAGAAGAAGGAGTACATCTAGTATATGTTTCAATGTTTGAGCTGTATTCAGACTCAATAATTCTGTCGTTCATCCAAGTCTGATTAGGCACAAAGTTGTAATTGTCAACTACATAGCCATAACCGTTGCTGAGGGTGACAGGATTAGTGTTTCCATCAAAGATACGTGCGCAATAAGGTTTGTAGAAAACCACTCCGTTAGTAGCAGTAAGAGAGTCACAAGCACCTTCAATAGGGAACTGCTTGTAATTATATCCATTCTGATACTTGGCATTGAATACAAGCGAACCAGCCAAAGCACCCTTTATCTGGGCATTCTTCATAGAGTCAAGCTCTATGTCTGTGAATTCAGTAGTCTCAGTGGTAGTAGTTGTTGTACCGTCAGCTGTCGGAGTAACAATCTGCTGAGTATACTTCTTCTTATAATTGAAGAAAGGCGTTGCCTTCTCGAGTCCTTCCCTCCAAGCCTTGTTGGTAGGCATAATCATAACGTAAGAACTATCTTCAGAGTTAATATAAGCACCACTTATGTAGAAATAATCATTTGTAGTATACATGATTGAATCAACCCAAGTGATTTCACCATTGATAGTCGGTCCCTGTGTACTTGAATTTTCGTCGAACTCAATATGCTCGTTGCTCTTTATATACTGATTCAAAGAATCCAAGTCAGAAACACCGGCAAAATACTCATATATATTAGGCTGATAAGCAATATTTCCATCTACGATATGAAGAATACCATTGCTTGCACCGATATTTCCTTCAACAATGCTTGCACCCTTAATAGTCTGCTTGGCGCTGTTGAACATGGCAACCTTATTGTTTAGCAGAGTAATATCAGTACTGTCCGCACCAGTCATGACCTGGCTGAAACGTGTCATATGGTTCTGTATAAAGTTGACTTCAACCTTATACAATGAATCAGCATCCTCAGAGTCAATGAGGGTCTTGTAGTAATCATAGTTGAAAGCTCCATTTTCCGGTGCCCAAACGGTAAATGTCTGATCATGGTTCAGCAAATCCGAATAGGTCTGCGGAGTAGATACACCTTTAGATTTTGAATAATGTACCTTATTCAGAATTTCTGCAAACTGACTCAGGTTCTCATTAGACGCGATATTCTCCCAAAGAGTTGAACGTCCGGCCACGTCAGGGTTAATATCAAAGTGGTCATCTGTACAAGACGCCAAAGCGGCAAGACATGCGGCCCCCATGATGGTTCCCTGCAGATATTTTATATGTTTTTTGTTCATAATGTTACTTTTAAAATATTATTTTTCAAGTCTTCGTAATGGGGGTGACGGAACTCCCTAAGGAGCCCGCCCTCTCCCATTGTGTTATTTACCACTTATCCTCAGCTGTGTCACCGTTGTAAACAGACTTAGGAACAATTTCAAGATAGTCGTAGAAGAACTCGGCAGAGCTCTGCAATACAGACTTGAAACGTATATAATAAGTTTCTCCAGCTTCAAGCGGTCCAGTGTAAATTATACGACGCAGACAGTTTGTACAGTCACGTCCAGAAATACCGCTGGCAGGATAGAAATACTTAGGTCCCTTCATATATCCAAGATTACGGAGAGCCTTGTCGAAGTCGTCAATTTCTTCGTCAGAGCCAAGGTCTGCATCAGAAGTCCATCCTACAGAAGAAGAACTACCACCTACACGCAGGTCAAGAGGAATACCGACCGGCGGCAGATTGTTAGGATTGGTACCAATGTAAATCTGAGCCATACCACGGTTACCGTTCGCACTCACACCGTAACGAATCTCATAAGTACCAGTGTAAGGTACAGGAGGCAGCTTCATTGTGAAGTCGAACACACCCTTGATGTTATACTCGTCAGTCTGATAGTTAGTCCACTGTCCAGCATCACCTGTATTGTTTGTATTAGGAAGATATTCGAACAATGTTTCTTCAGACATGCTTGGAATATTGTCAAAATAATCAGACTTGAAGAACCAGCTTGCAGTCTTGTTGAAACGTACGTTGTTTGTCATAACTTCAGGCAGGAGTGCACTTACGTCATAACGCATACGCTCATTCAAAACCTTGTTGTAAACATCCGGACCCCAAAGAAGCAGACTGTTGATAGTATAATAGTATCCATTCATGGCATTGTTGTCATACTTACCATTGGTAGAATTAATTTCAACGCCAGGAATCTCGACAGACTGCTCACGGTAAGTAGTCAAGTTCATAGTTGAATATCTGTTGATACGCTTACCATCCTTTATACCAGTAATCTTCAAAGTACGACGGTGCTTGCCCATAGTTTCGTAATATTCCCAAACATTAGTCAGGAACTGCGTTCCGTCATTGATAGCTCCGTTATAGAAACCTTTCTCATTAGAGAATATTACCATACGGTTCCAAGTCAGACGCTCAGGAAGGAGGTGATAAGAAACGAACTGGTTTATTGCATTATCTTCGCTCGTATAATCATCACCGAAGCTGGCATCTGTATAGTAACCATTCTTCTGCAGCCACTGCTTGAGAGCTTCGACAGTCAGATTATCAGTTCCAAGAGTGATTTTGAATACTGAGTCAGTTTCAGCAAATACAGTATAACCGATATATCTGTGTTCAGGATACCTACCAGCCCAATTTACACCGTTGACGACCTCGGTAACATCTTCACCGGCCTTATCAAAGTCTTCATAAGCCTCATCTCTATACCCCATCAATTGCTCGTTCCATCCGGTCAATTCAAGAAGCTTGCCGAAGAAAGAAGTATTAGGCGTATTTATAACAAGGTCACCTACTGTTGCTGTAGACGGAGACAAAACCTTGTCGATAGCATGTATATAACCATTAGTAACTTCAATATCCTTAATAGTAATACGTGAGTCGACATTTACAAAAATTACAGATGAGCCGTCTGCATCATTACCGTAAGAGATATTTATATAACGGTCGTTCATGTTTGTTCTGCTCAATGCACCTTCAACGAAATCAGTTGTTGCATAAGCTTCGTCGTTTCCGTTCTCGATGATGCTGTTGAACACGATTGACTCTGCGACAGAATCAGGTATCTGATTTACATCCGTAGAAGTAACCTGATTGATTGTCAACAATGAATCAAGATAATGTTCGATAGCAGCATTTGTTGGAGCAAAGCAAGTATAGTTGCCACGTGCAGACAAAAGTTCCTTCATTGTTGATTCAGAACGCTTGCTTGGATGCACTTTACCAAGAATAACCAGGTAATCGCTGAAATTATCCGGGTCGTTTGCAAAATGGTCGACCATTGTCTCACCTGTAAAAGTATACAAGTCAGAGTCGTCGATATTTTCCTGACAGCTGTTCAGCGTAAGCATTGCTGCACCAAACATGAACAATGCGCCTGAAATAGCTTTTATTTTATTAATAGTCCTCATAATTATAATTCGTCAGTTTTTGAAGTATCCTCGTTAGTTTTCCATACACTGTTCTGCTTAAGGAGCGGATTGTTCTTAATTTCGCTGTCATAAATAGGAGAGAACAGTGATTCGAGAGTTGACAATTTTGACATAATGGCATTCTTATTCTCACTGTACTTGCGTGAAAGGAAGTTCTTTACCATTTCAGTAGTACTGCCCTTTCTCTGCGCATAACGTACAAGATCGAACCAGCGCTTGCCTTCAGCAACAAATTCTCTCTGTCTTTCTGTCATTACCAGAACTTCCAATCCCTCAGGAGTACTGAAAGTCTCAAATTTCAAAGAATCGTTTGAAGCCTGGGTATTTGTCGTTGAATAAGCATAAGGGTTAGAACGCTTGTAAATGTCCCTAACCAAGTTGAAGCCTTCGCGAAGATGCTCTTCATCGGAATAAAGCTGGCTTATTGCCTCAGCCTTCATCAACATAACATCACTCAAGCGATAAAATATCCAGTTCGCATTCGAGATTGTTCTATTGGTATAAACTGCCTGGTAATCACTTGCAGTGTTGTCAGTCATCATCTGATTTGTTCCGACAACTCCATTCTTACCCTGCATGACGTTACTTGCAATATACTTGCTGACGCGATACTCAGTCTGATCAGCACCAAGCCATGCTGCTGTTTCCCATTTTCTCATATCTGTCTTTGCATACAGAGAATTAGGTGAAGTGGTATTTGGAGTTGTTTCATAACCAGAGAACAAGGCATCCGCACAGCAGAAGCTACCAGTTTCAGACTTCGAATTATTATAGAAGTAATTCACGACCATAGAGTTGGTATTGTTGGTACCATCTATCTGAAGTTCAAAGATGCTCTCATCTGAATTCTTCGAACCGAAGATATCATTGTAAGCACCTACATCAGTAGTCATTGAACTTGAATTAGGGTCATTAGGCGTCAAAAGGTCTTCAACTGTCAAATCCTTCGTAAGTCCGCCGACAACACTACCGTTCTTGTTGATATCATCAGTTTTATCTTTCAGCATCTGATTGATGACAAAGTCACAGCATTCGATGCACTTCTGATAATCTTCTCTTGATTTGTCCTGCTTGTTGATTGAATCAGGCGATGCATTGAGACTTGCCCTCCAAAGATAAACATCGGCGAGCAAAGCATAAATGCTCTTCTGTGTAATACGTCCCTTATTGAATACAGTATTTCCATAATTGGTCATACCGTCATTTTTCACAGATTCGAGGTCCATTATGATACTGTCGAGAACCATTTCCTGCGGAGTCTGCGGCAACAACAGATTCTGACCGTCATTGTTATAATCGATTGTAACATAAGGTATATCACCAAATGTTCTGAGCAACCAGAAATGGCTCAGTGCTCTCAAAGTTATAACTTCAGCCTTAATAGGTTTCCAAGCCTCTTCTGTGAAGGTAACATCACGCTCGATAACAAGCGGCCCGTTCTTAAGCACCTTGTTGCAGTAGTTTATTTCATTATAGAAAGGTGTCCAGCTGAACATACTTTCAGTAGGAAGAAGGTTTCCGTTCATAAGATTGGTCAAAGCTTCCCAATCCTTACCGGTAGTTTTGACAAAGTTGTCAGAACGTGCCTCACCCCACAATATATATTTTTCCATAATATCGCTCTGCAGCATACGCACATAGCATGCGGCAACAACGTTCTCCAAGTCGTTCTTATCTTCCCAGAAATCCTCCTCAACAATCTGAGAAGTAGGCTTGATTGTCAAGAAGTCATCGCATGATGTAAGCGTGACCCCTGCAAACAGACATCCAAGAGCAACTTTATATAAATTTTTCTTATTCATAAATTCGTAAATTAGAATCCTACATTTAAACTAAGAGTGAAAGACTTCGCTCTTGGAGTTTTTGAATTATCTGTGCAGACACCCCAGCTTCCGTAAGAAACTTCAGGATCAACACCTGTATATTTTGTGAAACACAAGAGGTTGTTTCCTGATGCAGAAACTCTCAACGAACGCAGACCAATAGACTTGAGATACTTTGTCGGAACGTTGTAAGTAAGCTGGAAGTACTGGAAACGAAGGTAATCACCATTTTCTACGTAACGGCTGTTACCCAAAGCATTGTAACTTTCAAGTATACCAGAGTTCAAAGCTCTTGGAATCTCAGTGATATCACCGTTCTTTCTCCATCTCCATGCAACGGCAGAGCTCTGATTGATATTTGAACGCATTGACTCGTTGTTCAAACGCGTCATGTTGACAATCTTGTTGCCGATACGGAAGTTGAAGCTCAACTTGAGGGTCCAGTCACCATAATAGAAGTTAAGTCCGAAACCACCATTGAACTTAGGGTTAGAATTACCAAGATAAACAATATCAAGCTCATTTATCTGACCATCGTGGTTGATATCTTCATATATTACATCACCACCCTGGAATTCATAATTCTTACCACCATAGTTATAATACATATGCAAAGGATTACCCTTTGAGTCATAGAGTATATTGCCGTTTGCATCGCGAGCTACCGGGCAAGTTGCGTTCTCACCTCTTTCAGCCGCAGCGGCAGCAGTGTTTTCACCGTAAGTATCATAAGACTCAGTTGTATAACCACTGTGGTCATAGTCATATCTGTAAACACCAGCATACTTGAATCCATAGATAGAACCGACGGCGTTACCAATCTGTATACGCTGCAGATAAGTAGCATTGTTGTAATTGAAATCACCATTCATTGATTCGAGCACGGTATTATCCATTTCTGTAATGGTGTTTATGTTCTGCGCAATGTTGAAAGAAGCAGACATCGAGAACTTACCTTTCTTAAGGAACTTAGAAGTGTTGACATAAAGTTCCCAACCCTTGTTGCGGAGTCCGCCGACATTCTTCCATGCGAGAGAACCGTAACCTGTAGAACCAGGTATACCGACATTCTTCATCAACAAGTCTGAAGTCTTCTTGTTATAAATATTAAGGTCGAACTGGAGAAGGTCCTCAAAGAGGTTAAGGTTGAATCCCAAGTTCCAAGAATCTGTTGTTTCCCACTTGAGGTCAGTCAGACGAAGGTCCTGAGGGTTGATAGCAGTGATAGTGTTGCTTCCGCTACCGTAGATACCATAGTTACCATACTTATTATACATAAGGTATTCATTATCCGGCATACGACCTACACGACCCCAGCCCGGACGGAAAGACAAAAGGCTGATAACTTTGTTCAATGGTCTGAAGAACGGCTCATCGCTGATGTTCCAACGTCCAGAGATACCAGGGAATGTACCCCACTTGCTGCCGGCACCGAATTTTGTAGAACCATCTCGACGGACAGTCAAGTCAAGTGAATAACGGCTATCCTTATAAGAAGCATGTATTGTTCCGAGATATGCCATATTTCTCCACTGGCTAGTACCTGAAGAAAGTCCTGTAACCCAACCATCAGAAGAAGAAGATTCAATTCCAGAAGGCACACCGTTCTTAGACAGGCTCTGTGAACGTCCATTACCGGTTGTCAACTCAAACTGTCCCATCATTGTTACGTACCAGTCGCGATTGTAAATCTTTGGAGTATAAATCAACTTTTCACGGTTGGTGAAAGACAAGCTCTTATATTCAGAATTATAAGTACTGTTTACACCGGCAGTCCAAGAATCAGTTGTCAAAGAAGCTGGATAATAAGCGTTGACACTTTCATTGTAAATATCCATATAAACTTCGGCATTCAAGTTCAACTGATGTCCTGAGTCATCCTTGCTGAGAAGTTTGTACTCAATATTGAACTGAGGGTTGATACGATATGTAGACTGATTATTGAACGCCTGATTAGCCATTGCCACAGGGTTTCCGTTAGATTTCATATCTGACAAATATCTAGAAGAATATCCATCAGGTGTAACTCCATAATCGGGAGCTGTCGGAAGCATCTTATAGTAATCACCTGTAAGCTGTCCACGCTCGTCATATTCATATATTGACATATTAGGCATAGCCTTATATGCTCTATCCAATATGGTAGTTGTATAAGAACCATCCCAGTTACGGTGGTTGTCAGTATAAGTCAATGCGAAATTGCTTCGGAATGTGATACGGTCAGACACGAAATAGTCGAGAACCATACGTGTAGAGAATCTGTCCAAAGTCTGCTTGATGATAGTACCTGTCTGGTGGTCATATCCTCCAGAAATACGGAAGTTGGCCTTTTCACCACCACCGCTCAACGTTACATAATAATTATGTGTCTGTCCGAACTGATTTACAGCATCAACCCAGTCTGTATTTTTGTTGAAGTTGTAATAATACATAGGGCGGCTCTGGTCGTAGTTGAGCTCAACCATATTGGAAGTAGCAGAACTCTGCTTAGGGTTGAAATAAGCCTCCTTCAACATCATTGTATAACCGTCACCGTCAAGCATGTCAAGACCTTCTGGAGACCAAGAACCTGTAAAACGATAAGAGAAGTCAACCTTAGTTTTTCCTCTTGCACCACGACGTGTATTGATTTCAATAACACCGTTAGCACCTTGTGCACCCCAGATGGCTGTGGCGGCGGCGTCTTTCAACACCTTGATTTCCTTGATATCTTCAGGGTTGACAGAAAGCAAAGTTGCAAACTGCTCCTCATTATCCATATCTTCGAAATCTGTAGATGACACATCAGCAGGCAAATCAAATATATTACCGTCGACAACGATAAGCGGTTCAGCACTACCGTTGATTGTGCTCACACCACGCATACGCATACTTGTACCAGATCCAAGGTTACCAGAATTGGAAATGATATCAAGTCCGGCAATTTTACCCTGAAGAGCTTCATCGGCCGATGCAAACGAAAGTCCTTCTACATCATCCATGTTCATGGTCTGAGTAGCGACAGAAACTTCTTTCATAGGAATTGTAAGTCCGTTGCTCTTAACCTTTGGTTTAGCCTTGATGACAACTTCATCAATAACCATCTCGTCGACCATCTTGATGTCAAATTTGGTCTTATTGCCGATAGGAATCTTTACCGTTTTGTATCCGACATAAGACACAACGATGTAATCCTTAGGACTTTTGATGACCATAGAGAAGTTACCGTTCATATCAGTTACGGCAGCTTCAACAATACGGTCGTTGGCGTCTCTCTCAACGACATTGGCCATAATGACCGGACCGTCGACCTCACTGTAAACTCGACCTGTCACACGACGCTGAGCCATAGCTGTTCCTATACAAAGGAACAGAGTCATAGTTAATATAAACTTTATCTTGTTCATAGCTTTGTTTTTATTCTATAATACGATATTTAGCAAGATACTTTTTAGCTGCTGTCGGTGTTTTCCAGTCACTGTCATAGCGTCCGCCTTCAAGTTCCTTATAGTTCAATACGCCATCAATACCATGTACCACGGCAAAAGATGAAGCAGAAATACTCTTGGCAGAAGTTCCGCCTGCATTCAATACATAATCTCTTGTCATGATATTCTTTTTAGATGTGATGTTGCGTGTTTCCTTTATAGCATCCCTAACCTGAAGTGTACCATTGCCGGTAGAGGAAACGTAAAGTTTCAGATAAGTTCCTGTAGCAGAGTTAAGTGTTGCTGTTTCATATCCATCAGCACTTTCCTTTATAGCTGCGACATCTGCGAATACAGATTCATCCTGGAAATGATATTTAAGGAAGTTAACCAGGCATGAAACCATTGCCAATCCCTGCTCTTTCCATTTTTCCTCATCAGCGCTTTCATCGGCCTTCATCTTTTCAACAAATTCTCTGATAGTTTCCCAAGTTGGGAGTCCTTTATCGATAGCTTCCTGTATAGCCTCGTTTGTCGGTACGTATACAGTATATCTATAATTGTTGAAGAATCTAACATTTGTGGCACTTGAAACCAATGCGCCATTTGCATCATAGCAAGGAAGTCCGTTGTCGTTGACGAAAATCTCGTACTTTTTCTGATCTGTAGATTTTGTCAAGCCAAGCTCTTCAAGAACTTCAATATCCGTCTGACACAAATCATAGAAATTCTTGAATTCCGGATTGTTGTGCAGTACACTGAAGACTGATTCGATAGAAGGCTGCATAGGCTTGTCAATCTCATAAGCCATACCGTTACCGTTACCGTTCTTCTCTTTTGTTTTGTCATCAAAACGAATGACCTTGCACATTTCTTCACCTGCAGGCAACCATGCACCTCTTACCTGGCAACCGTTTTCACGCTTTGTTGCATCCTTTACATATACAGGAGCACCATTTTTTGCAATGAAATAATGCTTGTCGCACTCAATACCTGTAGTAGTTTCATCTATGCCACCGTCACCAGAATTATCGGCATGCACAATAGTGTGAGTCTGAAGCATATCGCTCAAGCGGTCTTCATATTCGCCGGTACTTACTGTAGTAGTAGACTGAGCTTCACCTATAGAGCCTTCGCCTGTAGCATAATCGTAGTTGTAGTCATAAGCTGTACACTTGACTTTGCTTGTAGCCTTGTCCCACTCATAATACAAAGCGCGCTGCTTTCCTGTACCCCATGCAAAAGATACCGGGTCGATATAGAAGAAGTTGTCTTTCGGAACGAAGAAGCTGAGACGAGAACTCATAGCAAGCAGATATGCATAGAAGTCCACCTTAATGCTGTTCAGCTCGCTCTGGTTGATAGCCCAGTTGAAGACGTGCATATCTTCAGCAACAAGTGCCGGTGCAGAAACAGCTGCATATTTAGCAGGTGTAAGCACCTCGTCCATTACATAAATTGCGCCGTTGTTTGCAAGAAGCACTGTATCTATATATTGATAATGTGTTTCGTCGAGCATCGGATCCTGTGCATCATCCTTGATAGTCTCGAACTTGCTAGGAACAGAATTGCAGAAACTGTCCTTCATGAGGTTGTTGATCAAGGCCTGAATTACGTCAAGAGGAATCTGGTCAACACATTTATATATATTCTCAAAATCTGTAGGTCCCTTTACAGTACTCATAAGTTCAGGAGCGTAAGCTTCAAGGAGGAAACGTCCACCACCATCTTCAGCAAAGAAATAATCATAAAGCTTTGCATCTGACGGAGCGAAAATAGAACCCATATCCTGTTCCTTTGGAGTCTTACCCTGGCTGGCCATATAAGTATTCCATCCTGGATCGTAGTTGAGTGCGTAAGACACAGTGTTACCATTAGGGTTTCCGACAGGATCTGTTCCGGCATCATTATTCAATGCAGAACCTCCCTGAGAAACATTTGAGAAATATCTCTTCTGGAAGATTGAGTCAACAGAATTTCCATAGAGAAGCTGATAAGACCTTGTAAGCGTAGCATTATAGAAAGGTGCGCTGAAACGGTCTATCATGTGGCTGAAGATGTTTGTACGTCCGTTGGTACGGAGAAGTTCAGCCATATTTAGAGGAGTAATCAACACCTGATCGAGTCGGTTGATGTATCCGTTCTGGCAAGTGATATCCTGTTCAACAACTCTACTGCCATAAATAAACGCATCATTTGTACTTCTCTTCTTTCCGACAATCATTTCGAAATCCTGGTCCGTAATGTTGTTGTTGCTCATCTGCGCCGGCAGGAAGTGAGTCATCATCGGCACTGTATTATCCATTGCAATCCAAATACCACCCTTATTAGGATCGCGGAATCTAGCCCAATAGTCCTTATCTTCTTCATTATAAGATATTGGAAGCTGATTTGCGCTCAAATGAGCGACAGAGTCTGTAACGGCCACTGCAGTTTCACGTCTGAGGCACTGTCCCTTTACCGGTCCTTCAATGCTCGACATCATTTCAAGCAGATAAGCGTTGTTAATCATTACAGAATTAAGCAAAAGCTTTTTCTGTGAAAGTGAAAGTTCGCTATAGCTGTGAACACCCCACTCATTGTTCTTGTAGAACTCATTGAATGCGGAATCGTTAGCGACAAACAATGTCTTACTACCTGTCTTAGCCAAGACTTCAGCGTAGTCAAGGTCATTGATAAGTCTAACGAAATTTGTGTAGTCTCCTTGTTCCTCGAGATAGTCGTATATGCTCGAACCCAACCACGACGGAGTCGTTGTCGGCAAATCGTAATCATCCGAGCATGAATACGTCAATCCGCAAACTGAGACAACGCATACAGCTCCAAGCCAATAGCGTCCAAGTTTACAAAAGCGTTTTTTCATAACTTAAATTAGTGTGTATAATATTAAAAAAATTTCATTTTTATGTGCATTCATAATTCGGTTAGTCAAACAATTCCTGCACTGTTTTTCTGTATCTTTTACAAGATATTAGAAGTCTAGTATTATCATATATCTGACAAATTTAAATCATATTTAGTTTTAATCATTATCAAACAGCTTTTTAAATCACAGCTTTAACTATTTTTAATAATGGTTGTGAATTCAGCTTTTTGTGCTTTTCTTGTGCACGTGCACACCGTTGAAAAAAAAAGCGAAAAATTAACACTCACAAAAGTTAACATTATAAATAAGGTATAAAAGTCCACTTTTTGACGCCATCATGGCACAAAACGGCCGCATACCCTTTTTAAATCAACCAAAGGATATGCGGCCGATGCTTAACACGGCATCACAGATGCATCACCTAACAAGCACCTTGTTGCCACCTATTATATATGTACCCGAAGGCACTGCGACGGAAGTGGTTCCAACGCCACATTCCACCTCAGCAACAAGGATGCCAGAAACGCTGTACACCCTTACGGCACACGGCTTTTCACACTTAACATTGATGCATCCTTCGGAAGCTGAGATTTCAAGTTCTGAATCAGATACTCCATCTATACCAGTATAATGATTTTTCAAGAATTGCGGCACTGCAGCAGTAA
>ENA-UONW01000694-UONW01000694.1-human-gut-metagenome-genome-assembly--contig:-CS52-NODE-694-length-47496-cov-6.086128_pt1 | contig 47496 bp, 39 predicted proteins | sample MGYA00242463_ERZ724010 | MGnify/ENA metagenome assembly ERZ724010 | reverse complement strand
CCGGCGGCCAATGTAAAATATCAGTATGTCAGTCTACATAAACCTCTATGTCAGACATCATATCAGAAATCATCTTACCGGCCTGATAACAAAAGAGAAGTCATAGTTCTGGTAAGGCATCTGATACTGCTTGCAAGGCCAAGCACCCCAGCTGTTGACACATCCCATACCCATCTCTTTCTGCGCAACATGTACAGTAGTAAGATTTCTAGGTGTCAAATCACCAGAGTGAGCCTGTACAGCATACTTATCTTTACCAGAAGAAAGATCTTCTGTAAGGTAGTTCAAGCTCTGGCACTCCATTGAAGCATTGCTGAAGAACTCAAGTCCCTTACCAGCATTGTCAAGTACCTTCCAGTAACGAACTTCAGTCTTGTTGCCGGATTCCTGAGGACGTATATATGGATAGTACTGGTCGGCAACCTTCTGAACATAATGTCCAAGACGTGCAAAGTTGTTTCTATCTATATAGTTTTCCTGCGGGCCCTTACCATAGAAATCAATTGTTGCATATTCAGCAGGCATTGCCATTTCCATACCATATCTCATGAGCTGAGGTTTGTTTTTAGCTTCAGGATCGACTGTAAGCTTTTCATTTACTACAACATCACCGGCAGGTGTTATAGTGTATGTCATAGCAAGTTTAGAACTTGTAGCACTGATTTCGTATTCCGCATTTACCTTATAGCTGTCACCATCTTTTTCATACTTGAAAGAAGTCATCTTCATGTAAGGATTTTCCCATGCGCCGAATCTGTTCTGGAACTGAGCTCCATAGTCATTGTCAGTCGGTGCACGCCAGAAGTCAGGCTTAAGCTGATAGCCGTCTTTCATCATGGCTTTGCCATCAACATCTATGTATGAGATGAATCCGTTCCACTTATCAAATGTAACATCAACACCGTTAGCACTTACCATGAGACTTCTGAGCTGGTCGTCAACTTCAATCTTGCCTTCGCCCTTTTCTGTTGCTATGCTGTTGAGTTCAGGGAAGCTGTAATCAGAAAGTTTGAGCTGTTCTGCCGCAACAACATATCCCTTGTCGAGAAGAGGTTCATCAGAAGAAAGTGCAAAATCAATGTTGCATACAACCTCTTTTCCTTTAAGATTCTTATTCTTCATTGCTTTGGCAATATCAGAAATCTTAACGACCTTTCTAGCCTGCGGAGCAATCTTGAGTTTATTTACATCAATGCTGCCCTCATAGACCTTCTTGCCTTCAGCTTCAATTGTATAATTAAGTGTCACGTTCTGAATAGGAACAAAGAAATTTTCGTTATAAATTTCAACTGTTCCTGATTTGAGATTCTTCGGAGTTACCCATATATTCTGATAGAAATACTTAACTTCATAAGCGTGCGGATTAGGATTTCTGTCCGGGCTGATTACACCGTTGACGCAGAAGTTGTGGTCAGATGCAGGGAAACGTCCCCAATCGCCTCCGTATCCATAAATATCCTTACCGGTAACCTTGCTTTTTGTTCTGATGGCCTGGTCGATGAAGTCCCAGATATGTCCGCCCTGGAATTTAGGATATTTTCTTACAAGATCCCAGTACTCCTTGAATCCGCCGACAGAATTACCCATTGCGTGAGCATACTCGCACTGGATGAGCGGACGTGGATTGTCTCCCTTTGCATAGTTTTCACAACCTTCATATCCGTAGTACATAGGACAGAAAATGTCAGTCTTCTTATTTTGTCCAGCCTGTTCATACTGTACCGGACGGCTAGGGTCGTAAGCCTTAACCCAATCGTATGCATCTTCGAAGTTCTTGCCGTAGCCGGCCTCGTTGCCAAGACTCCACACGATAACACATGGATGATTCTTGAACGACATCACATTGTGCTGGTTGCGTTCCATGTGCGCCTTATGATAAGATTCATTCTTTGCGAGAGTTGCATCTCCATATCCCATTCCGTGACTTTCGATATTGGCCTCAGCTGTAACATAGATTCCGTATTCATCGCAAAGGTCGTACCAGCGCGGGTCATTTGGATAATGGCAGGTACGGTCAGCGTTGACATTCAGCTTCTTCATCATCTGAATGTCCTGAACCATTCTTTCGTATGTAACATCATATCCTCTGTCAGGGTCAATTTCATGACGATTTACACCCTTTATTAAAACAGGCTGACCATTGACGAGAAGCTGGGCATTCTTGATTTCAATCTTTCTGAAGCCCACATTCTGAGGAATAACTTCGATAACCTTGTCGCCATCCTTGAGAGTAGCATACAGCTTATAGAGATTTGGACTTTCTGCCGACCACTTCAGAGGGTTCTTTATGCTGAAGTCCACTTCAGCCTTTCCGCCTGATACAGTCTGAGTTTTCTCGGCAACGACTTTACCCTGCTTGTCCTTGAGAGCAACGTCTATCTGCTTGCCTTCGGCATTTGACGCAGTAAACTTAACGTTCAACTTACCGTCCTTGTAATTGTTCACAAGATCAGGAGTTACGAAAAGGTCCTGAATGTAACTTGCAGGACGTGCATATAAATATGATTCGCGCGCAATACCTGTAAGTCGGAAAAAATCCTGATCTTCAAGATATGAACCGTCACACCATCTCAATATCTGGAGAGCGATGAGGTTCTCACCAGGCTTTACAAACTTAGTTATGTCATATTCAGAAGCCACTTTGCTGTCTTCAGAATAGCCAACATACTTACCGTTGACATATACTGAAATATTGCTGGTGGCTGAACCGATGTGCAGGAATACGTTCTCGCCCTTCCAAGAAGCCGGAATGTTTATCTTGCGACGGTACGAACCGACATGATTATTTTTGTCTTCAACCATAGGAGGATTTGAATTGAACTGGTTAGCCCAAGCATAACCGTTGTTCTTATACAGCGGATATCCATAGCCGTTGAGTTCCCACAGTCCAGGTACAGAAATCTCATCCCATTTAGAGTCGTCAAAATCTACAGCATAGAAATTTTCAGGACGCTTATCAGCATCTTTTACCCAATTGAATTTCCATTTTCCATCGATGGAAAGGAAACGTGAAGAAGAACTCTTCTTGCCCTGCTGGGCCAGCTGACCGCTTTCGTAGGCAAAATAATTTGCCACGTTGTCAAGACGGTTTTCGGCATTTACGTTCGGGTCAAGCCACTTAGGCGTGTTCTGAGCGTAAGCAAGCACAGTTCCGAAAACCAAGCTTGTCAAAACAAATCTTTTAATGTTCATAATTTATTGTTATTTGGTTTTACAATAGTTTCATCAGGTTAAAAACTTAAAACAAAGATATGATATTTTATAAAACTATACAAAACGGCCCATGCTTATTAATAATTATTCATAAAAAAGCGCATAAGTTTTACAACTATTATATAAGGTACACTTTCAAAAATCTAACTTTGCATATATGGAAATTTATCTTATCAGACATACATCTGTCAACGTCAATCCTGGATACTGCTACGGCAATACTGACGTTGAAACAAAGCCATCGTTCGAGGATGAAGCCGAATGCGTAAAAAACAGGCTGTCAGGCCTGGCCTTCGACCGTGTTTACACCAGTCCGCTGTCAAGGGCTGTGAAACTTGCGTCATACTGCGGCTATTCCGACGCCGTGCGCGATGCCAGGCTCAAGGAGCTTAATTTCGGAGAGTGGGAAATGAAGAACTACGACGAGCTATACGCCAACGACCCAAGGTTCAAGTTTTGGAGCAACAACTACATGACCGAGCGCTGTCCTGGAGGCGAATCTTTCAGCGACATGCACAAGAGAGTCAATGCGTTCATCAACGAAACGAAAAGCATGGGATATGAGCGCATTGCGGCTTTCTGCCACGGAGGCATATTGGCTTCGGCCATGCTAATTGCCGGCAAAGTCTGCAAAGAAGAACTCTTCAGCCATATACCACCATACGGAAGTGTCATAAAAATAGAAATCTGACATCCCACTCGGAACCACATCAAACAGAGCGAACATGCATTCAGCAGATGCCCGCTACAAACGATAAAATAGGCTGGCGCATTACCTTAGACGGACGCTATGGAAGCAACGTGCCGACAGACATGAGCACGAAGGCAAACAAGCCAAAACTGAAACAGCCGTGAGCGCTCGAGCACAAATTTCAAGGCGCCAGGAACAAAAGCCGCAGGCGCCCGCGGCCTCACGCTCGCGTCTTCCTGCATACATACAAGATGCACATACAACAAAACGGGGGTTCAATCTGATGATTTTATTAGATTATTCCATCAGTTTTGCTTAATTTTGCAATTGCATGCATAGCAAGCTATGCCTATGAACAAGCACCAAAAGGTATACTATGAAACAAAGAACAAGACAAAACAGAAACAAAAACTCATTTTCGACTGACATACAGTCAAAAAAAGAAAAAGAGAATGTCAAAAAACGAGATTTCTCGATTTCTCCAAAAATCATCAAACTATTGCCACTGACATACGGGGCACTGTTCTGCATCATCAGCTGGATTTTTCTGACATATTCCAACGGTGACTATCTTTATGCAGTACAAGAGCGCTCACTGTTCATGGACACTTCGCAGTTCTTAGAAGAACGAACAAGTGTACCTGGAGGTTTCCTTCAATGGTTAGGATGCTACCTCACCCAGATGTTCTACTACCCTTGGCTTGGTTCACTCATACTGGCACTGCTGTGGGGCGTAATCATTGCCTGCAGCTTCCGGGCATTCAAGATTCCGACAAGATGGGCAGTGCTGACAATAATACCACCGGCACTTCTTCTATGCTCTATTGTCGATCTGGGCTACTGGATGTACTACATCAAAATGCCTGGTTACTGGTTCACCGGCACAGTCGGTTTCGCCATGGCTGTTTTAGCCACAGCCTCATATACCTTCATAAAAGGCAAATCTGTCATGCGCGATGCGGCTCTGGTTGTATGGACGTGCATCGGTTACCCACTCTTCGGATGGTATGCACTCCTGGCCACAGCCTACATGCTGATAAACGACATAATAGACAAAGAACTCAACGGCACACGTAAACTGATTAGGTCAGCCATATCCGTTCTAGCCGTTGTCCTTATACCTATCGCATACTATTACCTTCTATACACAGGTACAAGAATGGCCGATCTATGGACTGCGGCATTCCCGATATTCAATTCAAGTACAGCGACATCGAAAGTTCTGCTTCTTCCATTCATTTTCGCGGCACTTCTTCCGGCGATCTACATGATTGCATCAAGGTTTGTACTGTCTAAGAATGCGTGCGAACCTATATGCGGAAAATCAGGAACTCTTCGTTTTGCCGTAATCCAACTTGCAGTTATAGCCGTCGGCGCCGCAATAGTCCGAGGCGGATGGTATGACAACTACAACTTCCACTCCGAACACAGGATGTACAGATACGCTGACGAGCAGGACTGGGAAAAAGTACTCACCGAAATGTCAGCCAATCCCGGCGCCCCAACAAGACAGATGGTCATGTGCAAGAACATAGCACTCATGAAGCTTGGACGATGCGGAAACGAGATGTTCAGATACAGCAACGAAGGAGAACCGCCTTACGTGTTCGATTCCTTGAGGGTGAAAATGGTTGAAACTGCAGCACCGATGATATATTACAACTACGGCAAATGCAACTTCTGCTACCGATGGTGCATGGAAAACGGAGTCGAATACGGCTTCAATGTTGACGGGCTCAAATATATGGTCAGAAGTGCAATCTTAAGCGGTGAATATCGAGCAGCCGAGAAATACATCAAAATGCTCAAACACACGACATTCCACAAGGAGTGGGCAGAGCATTTCGAAAAATTCGTGCGCAATCCCAAACTGATAGCACAAGACAATGAGTTCAAGCTCATCCTTCCTATGCGGGATTTCAAGGACGTGCTCGACGGCGATGAAGGCCTGTGCGAAATGTACATTCTCAACTATTTCAGCAATTCACAGAATCCGGAACCGATGTTCCAGGAGCAAACTCTCGTATACGCTCTCGTATCGAAAGATATAAACCGATTCTGGACAAGATTCTTCCAATACGCTTCCCTGCACATCAAAGAGCCAATGCCTATCCATTATCAGGAAGCAGCTTTCCTGTACGGAAATCTTGAAAAGACTGTAGACATAAGCCACATGCCTTTCGACAAGGACAGGATTCTCGGTCGCTTTGCAAATTTCCAGAGAGCGACACAGATGTATGCACGAGAAGGAATGAGTGTCGAACAAATGGGCGAAGCCATGAAACCTGAATTCGGTGATACGTTCTGGTGGTTCTACTTCTTCTGCAAAGGAGTGAAATCTTATTGACAAGAATGCCTCAAGATAAGAAACGGCACGTAAAATCAACGACAACTATATACAAAAGAAACAACATGAATAAACTTATCATAACAATCGTTTGCGCCGCAGCAATTCTGGCAAGCTGCACCTCGACATCTGTCCCCGACAGCTACACCGAAGCTCAACGCAAACCTAAGATTATACCTGAATATACAGATGTCACCATTCCATGCAACATTGCTCCAATGAACTTCATGGTGGCAGAAAACTGCAATGAAGCCGTCGCACGCATCACCTACGGCAATGAAGAAGCTGTATACGGTGGCAACGGCGCCAAAATCATAATACCTGAAAATGACTGGAAAGAGATTATTTCCGCATCCAAAGGCAAAAGCATAAAAGTTGAAGTATTTGCAAAAGACACAGACAAATGGACCAAATACAAGACATTCAACTTCAATGTGGCCGATGATGCAATTGACCCTTACATATCATACAGACTCATTCCGCCTTCATATGTCGCTTATGAGAAACTGACTATCAATCAGAGAAACCTGACCAATTTTGACGAAGACGTGATATATAACAACATGATTGTCTCGGATGAAAAAAATGGACAATGCATCAATTGTCACTCGTACCAGAATTACAAGACCGACAACATGCAGTTCCACATGCGCCAGGGGTATGGAGGTACAATGATAGTAGTAGACGGGAAACCGAGAAAAGTGGATTTGAAGACTGAAAAGACCATAAGTGCCGGAGTTTATCCGGCATGGCATCCTAAACGGAAATTCATTGCCTACTCGACCAACAACACCGGACAATCCTTCCACACAAAAAGCAGAAACAAAATAGAAGTGCAAGATACCCAAAGCGACATTATACTCTACGACATTGAAAAAAACGAGGTCAGCATCATCGAGAATGACTCAAATGAACTCGAGGTTTTTCCTTGGTGGAGTCCGGACGGCAAAGAACTTTACTTCTGTTCTGCACATTTCGAATATAAGGACACAACAGCCCACGAAACCGAAATGATTAAAAGATACAAGGAAGTAAAGTATGACATATACAAGAAATCATTCAATCCTGACACCAAGAAATTCGGACCACGTCAGACTGTATTCAAAGCGTCAGACCTCGGAATGAGCGCTACATTTCCACGAATCAGTCCCGACGGACGCTACCTGCTCTTCGCCATGGGCGACTGGGGCTGTTTCCACATATGGCATCCGGAATCCGATTTATATATAATGGACCTGAAAAGCAAGGCTGTCAGAAAACTGGAAAACATAAACAGCAATGATGCCGAAAGCTACCACTCATGGTCAAGCAACGGCAGATGGATTATATTCGGAACCAGACGAGATGAAGGCAACTTTACACGCCCATGCATCGCCTACTTCGACAAGAACGGCAAAGCACATAAAGCATTTGAAGTTCCTCAGAAAGACCCCGAATACTATCAGAACAGCACTTACAGCTACAACATCCCGGAGTTCATGATAGAACCAGTAAAGGTTTCGCCACAGAAATTTGCGGCAACAGCAAAAAGAGAGCCTATAAAAGCAAAATTCAAGGAATGATTATTATAAAAACAACCAATATTTCAAACTTATTATGACAACGAAAATCATATTGTCGGCTACATTGGCACTATGTGCGGTCTACGGTTCAGCTCAAGGTACTGCCGAAGACTACCAACGCGCCTTCAAATTAAGCCAAAAGTATTCTAATGCAATGACAAACGGAGATGTCAGCGCACAGGCCATACGCGGCACTCACAAATTCTGGTATACCGTGACTGAAAATGACGGCATTGCATACAAACTCGTAGATGCAGAAAAGCAGACATGCGGAGAACTGCTCAATCCTGAAACCCTGGCAAAAAAAATAAAAGAACAAACAGGAGAGAATCTGAACGGGAAATATCTTAGACTGAACAACATGTGGATTGATGAAAACAACAATGCACACTTCCAGCTCAGAAAACGCCACTGGACATACAACATCAGCAGCAACGAACTGACAAAGGGCGACACCATATACGACCGTCCATACAGACACTGGATGGAAGTTCCTGAAGAAAAAGATGGTGTTTCAGCATCACCTGACAACAAATATGAAATATTCTTCAAAGACAACAACCTGTACATCAGAGAAAAAGGAAGTAAAGATGAGAAACAGCTGACCAACGACGGATGTGCAGAAAACTACTACTCTTCATACGGAAGCTGGTCGGGCGACGGCAGGTACTACGCAACAGTAAAAATCAAGCCTGCACCAAAAAGATATGTTTACTTCATAGAATCTTCTCCAAAGGATCAGCTGCAGCCGAAACTTCACAAGCAGGAATATCCGAAGCCAGGAGATTCGCTCAACTTCAGAGTGCCGGTAATCATCGACATCAAGACACAAAAGGTGACAGTCCCTTCAACAGAACTGTTCAACAGCCAATATTATGTTACAGCCCCGCAATGGAACAGGGACAACAAGAATGTAACATTTGAATTCAACGAACGCGGTCACCACCACTACAGAGTACTTGAACTTTCCTCTGAAACAGGCAAAGTAAGAACACTAGTCGAAGAAAGCAGTCCTAAGTATGTCAACTACAACAGACACTTCAGATATGACTTCAGCGACGGCAGCAAGATGATATGGATGAGCGAGCGCGACAACTACAATCATCTCTACCTCTACGATTGCAAAAAAGGCAAAGTGATACGCCAGATAACAAAGGGGCCATGGTACGTCAGAGCCGTACAGAAAGTTGACGAAAAGAACGGCGTAATCTACTTCTCAGCCAACGGCATGAACAAGAACGAAGACCCGTACCTCATACACTACTACAAAATCGGTATGAACGGAAAGGGGCTTAAATGCCTGACACCAGAAGAAGGCAACCATAAAGCTACATATACAGACGACATGGAATATCTCATAGATATCTATTCAACTGTACAGAACCCGCCGATAACAGTATTGCGCTCATCAAAAGACGGGAAAATCGTCAAGACACTCGAAAAAGCTGACATCAGCAAGCTCGTTGCCAACGGCTGGAAAGCTCCTGAAGTATTCGTTGCCAAAGGACGTGACGGCAAGACTGACATGTGGGGTATCATTCAGAGACCTTCAAACTTCGACCCAAACAAGAAATATCCAATCATCGAATACATCTACTCAGGTCCTGGCGATCAATATGTTCCTAAATCATTCACACCAATGAACTGGAACATGGCACCGCTTGCCGAACTCGGTTTTATCGTCGTACAGCTTGACGCAATGGGAACATCATTCAGAAGCAAGGCATTTGAGGAAGTATGCTACAAGAATCTTAAAGATGCCGGATTCCCTGACAGAATAGCATGGATAAAGGCTGCAGCAGAGAAATATCCTTACATGGACACTGAAAATGTGGGTATATTCGGTGCATCGGCAGGAGGACAGGAATCGCTCACTGCACTTCTGTTCCATGGCGACTTCTACAAAGCGGCCTACTCCAGCTGTGGATGCCACGACAACAGAATGGACAAGATTTGGTGGAACGAGCAATGGATGAGCTATCCGATTGACAGCAGCTACATTGAATGCTCAAACGTTGAAAACGCATACAGATTGACAAGACCTCTCATGATTGTGGTAGGCGAACTTGATGACAATGTTGACCCTTCATCAACAATACAGGTTGTAAATGCACTCCAGAAAGCAGGAAAAGACTTCGAACTTGTATACCTTCCAGGCGAACATCACACGATGGGAGGTTCATTCGGAGAACACAAACGCTTTGACTTCTTCGTAAAGAATCTTCTGAAAGTAAATCCGCCTTCATGGGAAGAACTAAAGAAAATGAAATAAGCGACAAGAACCGCACTTCAAAAGTTTGATATCAAACTGTTATAGAGGCGGCACTAAAGCAGGGAACACAGACTTAAAGTCAGTTCCCTGCTCTTTTTTATACGATGAATTCTTGTAAAGCCAAAAGAATGTCAGACAAAAGATGGCAAGTATAGATTACATATACACCACAAATGATTGCAGATGATACGAGAATATCAAAAAAACGCATTAAATAAATAATTTCTATTAATCAATATAGCTAAATTTGCAGAAGAAATAAGCTAAAGCGACCAGCTTTCGCTATATGACCGGCAAAAATCACACTGAAGACACAACAAAGGAAAAACGCACCATTGCAACATTTGCATAAACAAACAAATATAAAGGTGCACCAATCCAGGCATACCGATAAACATCTCATTTTTATATAAATATTTTATTTGTCTAATTCAATCTTAAGAAAGGAAACAACGTGGCAAAGAAAGCACCAAATGAACTTGGAACAGAAAAAATAGGCAAACTTCTTATGATGTACGCTGTTCCAGCCGTTATTGCAATGACGGCATCATCATTGTACAATATGGTCGACAGTATATTCATTGGACGAGGAGTCGGTCCTCTTGCCATATCCGGATTGGCCGTAACATTCCCTATCATGAACCTGTCTGCCGCATTCGGGGCTATGGTAGGAGTTGGAGGCTCAACGCTGATGTCGGTAAAACTAGGCCAGAAAGACTATGACATAGCAGAAAAAGTCCTAGGCAACGTCGTGATGATGAACATCATAGTCGGCATAGCCTTTGCTGTTGCAGCACTGATATTCCTTGACCCGATTCTCATTTTTTTCGGTGCAAGCGAAAATACTGTAGGCTATGCCCGCCAATACATGTTCATAATTCTGCTCGGCAATGTTGTCACACACCTCTACCTGGGTCTTAACTCCGTCATCAGATCAACGGGCCACCCCAATATGGCAATGATAGCAACAATTGCAACCGTTGTTGTAAATGCCATACTCGACCCGATATTCATTTACGTGTTCAAATGGGGCATAGCCGGTGCTGCCATAGCCACAATAATTGCCCAAACCATATCACTAGTATTTGTCATTCACGTATTGTCCGACAAAAATGAGGTTGTGCATTTCAAACAGGGCATATTCAAATTAAAAAAACGCATAATAAAAAACATAACAGCCATAGGGCTTTCGCCGTTCTGCATGCAGATATGCGCCTGCATGGTCGTAATACTCATAAACAAAGGCTTGAAGGAACATGGAGGTGACCTTGCCATCGGAGCCTACGGCATTGTAAACCGAATAGTATTCCTGTTCGTAATGATAGTACTGGGTATAACGCAAGGCATGCAGCCAATTGCAGGATACAACTTTGGTGCACAGAAATATGAACGCGTTACGCAAGTCTTCAAATACGCATGCATCTATGCCACAATAGTTATGTCGTGCGCCTTCATTATCGGTGAGTTCTGTCCTGACGCAGTTGTGCGCCTCTTCACTACAGACGAAACTCTTATACGCATAGCCAACGAAGGCATGAGAATAGTTGTTGTCACCTACCCTATTGTCGGTTTCCAGATGGTGACAGGAAACTTCTTCCAAAGCTTGGGAATGGCAAAGAAAAGTATTTTCATATCAGTTACAAGACAATTGCTTTTCCTTGTACCACTACTGATAATACTTCCACCTATCTTCGGAACAAAAGGTGTATGGATGAGCATGCCGATTGCAGATTGCATAGCAGTCTTGATAGCAGCCATAATGCTATATAGATTCTATAAGAACGGTTCATTCAAGACACAAGCGACACTATAACAGACAGGAAAAGCAAAAAGCATCAACAACATATAATATCATGGACAATTACGTAATAACAATAGGACGTGAACTCGGAAGCGGAGGAAAACACATAGGAGAAATCATGGCCAAAGAGCTGAATATACCTATTTATGACCGACGACTTCTGGACATGGCCGCTCAAGAAAGCGGATTCAACAAAGAAATATTCAAAGAAGCTGACGAAGTATCCGACAAAAGCCTGCTTGCGTCAGCAGTAAGAAGCATCAGCAGTTCTGTTGCTTCCATGACAAGCTTCTACAGAAACAGTATGAGCAAAGACTCTCTATTTCAGTTTCAGTCGGATGCAATAAGAGAAAAGGCCAAGACAGAAAGCTGCATAATAGTAGGCAGATGCGCAGACTACATTCTGCGCAATCATCCGCGCCATATAAACATATTCATACGTGCCAACAAGGAAGACAGGATAAGATTTGTAAGCGAGCGCTACAACATAACCAAAGCTGAAGCAGAGAAAAAGATAGAAAAGGTCGACGACCAGCGATCTGAATATCACGATTTCTACTGTGAAACCAACTGGGGCGACAGCAGAGCGTATGACATCTGCATCAACTCGTCTATTCTTGGTGCAGAAAGAACTGCACAATATCTGCTTGAATATGTCAAGGAAGCTCTGAAAATCTGAAAAGACAGACTGCCAATGCCAGATACAAGGTTTACAACGCCAAATAATACCATATAATGAAAGGACCGTTTCTGCATTTTGCAAAACATATGCAATGCTGAAACGGTCCTTTCATATTCTGCAAATTCATATATATCAATAATCCACTATGCAGACAGCTGCAAATATCAGACAACGGTGAGACAACACGGCTGCCGGACAAATCAACTTATTATCTTATCGTCTGCAGATATTTATATCTACCCATAGAACAAAATATGTGCTCAACGCAATGCAGGAAACATACATAAGCCGACATTGCCAAAAAGACAAGCAGTGTACGGTCAAGATGTTTCCCGATGGTATGAATCACAAAAACGAAAAGGAACTAAGCCCTACAAGCTTGTTCCTTTTCGTTTTTCCGTCATCCATTGGTATAATCCATGTATTTTAATACATTATACCCACGAATGCATATCTATCAATCTTCATTCAAGATTTTCATTATCTCGCAAGCAGACTTGGCGACAGACGTTCCAGGGCCGAATATTGCAACGACACCAGCCTTGTAAAGGAAGTCGTAGTCCTGAGCAGGAATAACACCTCCGGCAATTACAAGAATGTCCTCACGTCCAAGTTTCTTGAGTTCCTCGATAACTTGTGGAATAAGAGTCTTATGTCCTGCAGCCAAAGAGCTTACGCCAAGTACATCCACGTCATTTTCTACAGCCTGACGTGCGGACTCTGCAGGAGTCTGGAACAAAGGTCCCATGTCTACATCAAAACCGCAGTCAGCATAACCTGTAGCACAAACCTTGGCACCTCTGTCGTGTCCGTCCTGTCCCATCTTTGCAATCATGATACGTGGACGTCGACCATTCTTCTGAGCGAACTGCTCTGTCATCTGACAAGCAACCTCAAAGTCCTTGTCCTGCTTGCTTTCTGATGAATACACGTTGCTAATAGTTCTAATTACAGCTTTATAACGTCCTACGACAGCTTCGCAGGCGTCTGATATTTCTCCCAATGTACAACGCACGCTTGCAGCCTTTACAGCCAAATCGAGAAGGTTATTCTCAGACTTCTTACCATCCTTGAATTCCTGAACACAAGCAGTTATGGCCGCCAATGCTTCCTTGCATGCCTTCTCATCACGCGAAGCGCGTAATTTTGCAAGATTCTCTTCCTGCTGCTTGCGCACAGCAGTATTATCTACTTCCAGAATATCTATCGGATCTTCATGGTCGAGACGGTAACGGTTTACACCTACAATGGTCTGAGTGCCAGAGTCGATGCGAGCCTGTGTACGAGCAGCGGCTTCTTCAATTCTCATCTTAGGAAGTCCTGTTTCTATAGCCTTGGCCATACCGCCGAGCTTTTCGATTTCCTGAATGTGCTCCCAGGCCTTGTGTACAATCTCGTTTGTCAATGTCTCAAGATAGTAAGAACCGGCCCATGGATCGATTTCCTTGCAAACCTTCGTTTCGTTCTGTATATAAATCTGCGTATTGCGTGCAATTCTAGCAGAGAAGTCCGTCGGCAGTGCAATAGCCTCATCGAGCGAATTGGTATGAAGCGACTGCGTGTGTCCCAACACAGCTGCCATAGCCTCAATGCACGTACGTCCAACATTGTTGAACGGATCCTGTTCTGTGAGCGACCATCCTGAAGTCTGAGAGTGTGTGCGCAATGCCATCGACTTAGGGTTCTTTGCTCCGAAGCTCTTCACAATCTTTGCCCAAAGCAGACGTCCAGCACGCATCTTGGCGATTTCCATGAAGTGGTTCATTCCGATAGCCCAGAAGAATGAAAGACGAGGTGCGAATGCATCGATATCGATTCCGGCATTGACGCCTGCACGCAGATAATCTATACCGTCGGCAAGCGTATATGCCAGTTCAATGTCGGCTGTAGCACCTGCTTCCTGCATGTGGTATCCAGAAATTGATATAGAGTTGAACTTAGGCATCTTCTGAGAAGTATATTCGAAGATATCGGCAATAATCTTCATCGAGAATGCAGGCGGATAAATGTAAGTGTTGCGCACCATGAACTCCTTGAGGATATCGTTCTGGATTGTTCCGGCCATTTCCTCAAGCTTTGCCCCCTGCTCCAATCCGGCGTTGATGTAGAACGCAAGAATAGGAAGGACAGCACCGTTCATTGTCATTGATACAGACATCTTGTTGAGAGGGATACCCTCAAAAAGCACCTTCATGTTCTCAAGTGAGCAGATTGAAACTCCCGCTTTGCCCACATCTCCTACAACACGTTCATTGTCAGGGTCGTAACCACGGTGTGTAGGAAGGTCGAATGCTACAGAAAGTCCCTTCTGTCCGCTCGCCAGGTTGCGGCGGTAGAACGCATTCGATTCTTCGGCCGTTGAGAATCCGGCATACTGACGGATTGTCCACGGGCGGAAAGGATACATCATTGAATACGGACCACGCAGGTATGGAGGTATACCAGCTGTAAAGTCAAGATGCTCCATTCCCTCAAGGTCCTCTTTCGTATAAACCGGCTGAATGTCAATCTGCTCAGGTGTGCGCCAGTTGGCAGTAATGCCGTTTTCCTTCTGCCATTCTTGTCCGTTACGGGCATGAATGCCTGCATATATATCTATGTTGTTGAAATTCTGTCTCATTTGATACCCAATTTAGCGTTATACTCCTTCAATGTCTCCAGCTGATTGACCTTAACGTGTATGAAGTTCTCAATGCCGGCAGCCTTCAATTCGTCTGAACAAGCCGGTGCACCAGCTACTACAAACATCGCTCTGCCGTTGAGAGCCTTGAATGCCGGTATGGCATATTCTGCATATTCATCGTCGCTTGAACAAATAACAACGATGTCGGCTTTTGCCTTGACAGCCTCTTCAACGCCCTCTTCCACTGTTGAGAATCCGAGATTGTCGATAACCTTATATCCGGCGCATGCAAGGAAGTTGCATGAGAACTGGGCTCTGGCCTGACGCATTGCAAGATTGCCTATGGTCAGCATGAATGCCACAGGCTGCTTGCCGCTCTCTTCAGTCTGCAGACGCAGTTTCTCAAATTCGCTGGCCATACGGTCCTTGTTGAGCGCGGTTATCGATGCTTCACCGCCGTGATGTCCGCATCCGCACTTGCATCCGCAAGCAGGACGCTTGCCGTCAGACTTTTCGTTGAAGTTAGGGAACTGATTCGTTCCAAGTATGAATTCACGGCGCTTGGCGGCGTTGGCATGTCTCTCAGCATTGACAGCATTGACAGCTTCCTGAATCTTGCCGGCCAAAGCCATTGCCAGGAATCCGCCGTTGTTCTCCACATCCAGGAACAATTTCCAAGCCTCTCGCGCGATGGCATCTGTCAGATGCTCTACATAGTATGAACCGCCTGCCACATCAACAATCTTGTCGAAGTGGGCCTCTTCCTTGAGAAGAAGCTGCTGGTTGCGCGCCAGACGCTCCGAGAAATCATCAGGAGTTTCATAAGGCTTGTCGAACGGAGTAACCACAATAGATTCTACGTTTGAAAGCGCCGCCGACATTGCCTCTGTCTGCGAACGGAGCAGATTGACATAGCTGTCGTACATAGTCTGATTGAACTCTGTAGTTACAGCATTTACATACATTTTGCAAGCACAGTCGCACTTAGGTCCGTACTGCTTTACGATGTTGGCCCAAAGCAGACGTCCGGCACGGAACTTTGCTATCTCCATGAAGTAGTTCTCCGAAACGCCCATGTTGAACTTGATGCTCTTTGCAGCTGTGTCCGGATCTATGCCTGCATCAACCATGTGCTGCATATACTCATTTCCCCATGCAAGAGCATAGCCTAGTTCCTGATAGATATATGCACCGGCGTTGTTGAGCTGCATGCTGTTGACATTAACGCATCTGTACTGCGGCAGGTCGGCTAGAGCCTCCACTAAAGGCTTGAGGTTCTCAAGAACATGCGAAACGTCCTTGCCCTTGACAAGAATCTTTTCTATCGGGTCAAAATTGACCGATCCGACCATCTTTGTCATATCCTTGCCGCTCTTGCGGAAATATGAAACCAGATTATTTGCAAGCTCCACGCTGTGGCACTGGCATGTCTGGAAGTTCAGTTCCACGCATTCAGGACATATGCCCTCAAGAAGCCTTGCCAAATCTTCTTCGCCGACCTTGTCCGAAGGAAGACGGAATCCAATCGAATCAACGCCTTTATTGAGAATGTCAAGAGCCTTTGCGTTGGCTTCGGCCAAATCATCTACAACAATATCCTGACGCACATACCATAAGTTGTTGTCCTTTTTGTTTCCGCGGACAAACGGATATTCGCCCGGCAGGGAATCAACCGCCTTCAAATCCTTCAGATCTTCTCTCCGGTAGAAAGGCTGGACCTTAAATCCTTCATTGGTTCTCCAGACCAATTTTTTCTCAAAGTCTGCACCTTTCAAATCCACCTGAATCTTGTCAAGCCATTCCTGTGTTGTCGGTGATGCGAACTCTGAGAACAATTTTTCTCTACTATTTGCCATAGTCTAAATTTAAAAGTTCTACATTAAATGTATAAAATATTCTTATAGAGGCAAAGTTAAGATTTTAAAGTCATATTAGCCACTCCTGAAATGTGTTTTTTAACTGTATTGCAGGCATAAACGACAAAAAAAGCGCATAAAAAGCACCAAATTCAGAAGCCCGCTGCGCCATATTGTCAGACTCGGGCGCCCGGAACGTACTACGCGGGCGCTCAAAAATGAAAATACGGGCGCTCATAATATCCGTTTAGGACAGAAAATGGTAAATATTTGACATAAGCGCTTATACAAGTTTGGAAAATAAGCAGTAAATTTGCAGGCCTATATAAAAAACGGCAATAAAAAATCAACGGGTTATATTTATGGAATGGTTATACAATTTATTTACCGATGGAAGCACAGTGGCGCATATAGTGCTGCTATATTCTATAGTAATATCGGCCGGAGTGCTTCTCGGAAAACTTAAATTCGGAGGAGTATCACTAGGCGTCACCTTTGTGCTCTTCGTCGGAATCCTTGCCGGACACCTTCTAAGCAACAACGGTATCAAGGAAAACACACAGATTATCAATTTCGTTCAGGACTTCGGACTAATCCTGTTTGTCTACTCTATCGGACTTCAGGTTGGACCTTCGTTCTTCACATCGTTCAAGCAGGGCGGAATAAAGATGAACATCATCGCAGCCGGCATCATATTCCTGAACATAGCTGTGATGCTTGCCATATACTACGGGTTCATGGACACCAGCAACCCGACAACACTGCCAATGATGGTCGGCGTGCTCTGCGGAGCTGTCACGAACACACCTGGCCTCGGTGCCGCCAATGCCGCGCTAGAACAGATTTCGACACAGCATCCGGATTATTTCAGCGGAAGCATCCCGGAAATAGCAAACGGCTATGCATGTGCCTATCCGCTCGGAGTAATCGGCATCATAGGTTCAATAATACTCATACGCTACCTGTTCAAGGTCAATCTGAAAAAAGAGGAGGAGAACTTCAATGAACAGAACGGCAACAACGCCGCAATGAAACCGCACCTCATGCATCTGGAAGTAATGAATCCAGCTCTTGACGGAAAAACCATACTGCAGGTAAGGAAATATCTGGGACGCAATTTCGTATGTTCAAGAAGCCTGCACAACGGACATGTCACACTTCCGAACAAGGACACAAAGCTTTTCATCGGTGACCAGCTCTACATAGTCTGTGCTGAAGAAGATGCCGATGCCATCATAACGTTCATCGGAAAGACAGTAACCGTCGACTGGGATCATCAGGATGTTCCTATGTCATCAAAGAAGATTCTCGTCACAAAGGACAAAGTCAACGGCAAAACTCTCGGAAGTCTCCACCCGAGCAGCATGTACGGAGTAAACGTCACACGCCTGTTCCGTTCCGGCATCGAAGTTTTCGCACATCCGAATGTACACCTTCAGGTCGGCGACCGTCTTGCAGTTGTCGGTCCGGAAGATGCAGTGAACCGCTTTGCCGACAAACTCGGCAACCAGCAGAACAGGCTTGACAAGCCAAACCTGCTCACAATATTCTTCGGAATACTCGTCGGAATTATCTTCGGAAGCCTGCCGTTCAGCATCCCTGGAATGTCAATGCCTGTAAAACTGGGACTTGCAGGCGGACCGCTCGTCATTGCAATTCTTGTGGGACGATTCGGATTCAAACTAAAGCTCGTAGCATATACTACCAACAGTGCCAGCCTTATGATACGCGATATCGGCCTAGTACTTTTCCTGGCCAGCGTAGGAATAAAGGCCGGAGGAAACTTCCTCGAAACAGTGGCCAACGGCGGTCTCATGTACGTATGGTACGGATTCCTGATAACATTCATACCGCTTCTGATAATGGGTGTGGTTGCCAGAATTTTCTACAAGGAAAATTATCTTCTGCTAATAGGAATCATTTCTGGTGCAACAACCGACCCACCAGCACTGGCCTACTCTACAGCATCTGTCAGCAACGACATTCCGTCTGTAGGATATTCGACAGTATATCCGCTTTCGATGTTCCTGCGAATAATAACGGCACAGATACTGATACTTCTCATATGTTCTTGACAAAATAGACAGAACAGCATCAGCATATCCTGCTGTACAGAACACACACAAGCATAAACATGCAGAAAGAAGCCAACCGCGAAGAATACATCCGCTGATTGACTTCTTTCTGCATTATTGATACCTGAAGGCTATAAAAGACCTTCACTAACTACAAAACAAAATGGAAGGAATCATTGAAACAATAGAAAAGCTCTTAAGTTCAAGCATGTACCCAGAACTCTCGGCAATGCTCCTAGGTCTGGCTGTAGCACTCAACCCATGCCAGCTCGCCATCAACATTTCAGCTCTTACTTATATAAGCAAAGACAACACCGACGGCAGAACCATGATAACAAAAGGTATAGTGTACGCCGCAGGAAGAGCTGTCACATACATTGCAATGGCGTGGATACTGCTTATGCTGCTCAAAAGGTCCGAACTTGGAGTAAGCCTTACGCAAAGCATATTGAGCAAAGCAGAAGTGATACTTCCACCAGTACTCGTTGTCGCCGGTGCCTTTCTGATATTCCGTGCACTGCATACCCACAAGCACAGCGAAGAATGCCACAACTGCGGAAACATAATCAAGAACACAGGATCTCGAGGAACACTTGTTCTCGGCATGATGCTGGCACTGGCATTCTGTCCGGAAAGCGGTCTTTTCTACTTCGGCATGATGCTTCCGCTGGCAACCGCATCAGCCAACAGCTGGCTTATCCCCGTATGCTTTGCCGCAGCGGCGGCCATACCGGTAATCATACTGTCGGTGCTCATATCTGGAGCAATGTCAAAAGCCCGTTCGTTCGAAAGCAGGTTCAAATACTTCCAGCAGTGGCTCAACGGAATTGTAGGAGTAATATTCATCATTATTGCCGTTATGATGCTTACAGAATGACATTTTCTCTGAAAGCATCACAAATGGCATGTGTATATATTGGTGACGTAGGGTTTGCCTCCAAGATCCAGCTTGTACTTTTCGTCGCCACGCGACAAATCCAAGACCCTAATGCTTGTGTTTTCGACAAGAAACTTCATAGTCTCCAATATCATCACATATCCAGGCGAATAAAAACCGTAGTCGATATCTATGGCCAAACGCGGTATGACTACACGGCTGGCTCCGTTGTCCACAAATCCGCTCATAAAACTGACGGCTTTTCCATTGAGGTAAAGAACAGAATGGAACGCATTGCTGTCATGCCTAAGCGATATGGAATCGTGAAGAACATGACGGTATCTTATACGGCCGACACAATCATACGGCAAACTAATAAGGTGTTTGTGCTTTGAATACTTCAGCTTCTGTCTCTTCAAGTAAATATTCATGACGTCTTTTTCAATACGGTCGTCCAAATTGCATTCATTGACATATACCTTAAGCTCATATGATAATGAATCCCTTTTCATACGGTTGTAGGCCGTACGTATATTCTGACGTACCGACGACGACAGCGACTTGACGTGTGCCTCGATATCGTTGCCGAAACAGATTTTCACACATGAAGTTTCACGCATAGACGCCACAAGCCCTTCTTCATTCAATACACGAGTAACGCAACTGTCAGAATTTATTCGTCTGAACGTGATTTTACCGCTGATGTTTTTCAACAGCGCCAACACACATTCTTTCTTATCGCCATATGACAAATCCGGCGCAAACAGAAAATCCGTCTCCCCGCATCCGCGTATATCACCAAGCATTTTATACGCTTTGGTATATATGTTACGCTTCAATGGTGCAATCATCAAAATCCTGCCAGCTTCATCCTCAACAACAGCTGTCACGGGCTTGTATTGCCATATGAAAAAACGCGTCTGTCTGTAAACAGACTTCATATAATCAAAATATAAAAAAGGGGAATATGACGAAGCCACATCCCATGTTCTCCATGTCCGTTCAACACTGTCGGACGGACATGAATAAAATTTTACCACCATCCCTCTACTTTATTCTTATAATGTACAAAAAGGCCGTTGGAAAAGTCTATAAACCAACTTTTCCCAACGGCCTGTTATCAATATTTCAGTTTAAAGACAATATTCATTTGCCTCCGTACATTTCTTCATAATATTTACGATAATCGCCACTAGTGACATCAGATATCCAGTCCTGGTTTTCCAGGTTCCATCTTATGGTCTTGACAATGCCGACTTCAAACGGCGTTTCGGGATACCATCCCAGTTCTGTCTTTATCTTAGTAGGATCAATGGCATAGCGCATGTCATGTCCCAAACGATCCTTGACAAACGTTATCAAATCATCATTTATCCAGCTTATATCAATGCTGCCATCAGCACTTACCACCTTTTTCTTCAGAACTGCCCTGTAGTTAGGATTTTTCTCCATCAGTTCCCTTATGGTCTTTATTGTCAGCTTGACTATTTCCAGATTCGTTTTCTCGTTATGCCCGCCGACATTGTAGATTTCACCGGCCTTGCCTTTATTGATGACCATGTCAATGGCCTTGCAGTGGTCTTCTACATACAACCAATCTCGAACATTTGAACCATCTCCGTAGACAGGTATTCTGCGTCCTTCCAGAACATTGTTTATTATCAGCGGAATAAGCTTCTCAGGGAAATGGTAAGGTCCGTAGTTGTTGCTGCATCTTGTTATGCTCACAGGCATCTTATATGTATCTCTATATGCCAATACAATCATATCAGCGCTGGCTTTTGAAGCACTGTAAGGGCTGTGAGGACAAATAGGTGTTTCTTCTGTGAAAAAGCCGTCATGACCTAACGTACCGTAAACCTCATCTGTTGAAACCTGATGAAATCTCACGTCGCTTCGCCATGTCGGGTAACCTCCTGCATCCTTGCCTGTTGTCCATGCCTTGCAAGCAGCAGACAACAAGTTCTGTGTACCCAAGATGTTGGTTTTGAGGAAAAGCTGCGGATTTTCTATACTGCGGTCAACATGACTCTCGGCGGCGAAGTTGACTACACAATCAAACTTGTAATCCATAAAAAGCTGATTTACCAGTCCTTCGTCACAAATATTGCCACGCACAAAGAAGCATCTTTCAGCATCAATGTCTGCAGACACAGTCTTAAGATTACCAGCATAAGTCAATGCATCCAAAATGATGATTTTTATATCATCGTGCCTGCCCAACATGTATTTAACGAAATTAGCCCCAATAAAACCGGCGGCACCAGTTACTAAGTATGTTTTCATATGGATTTTATATTTTTATTTGATACAAATATACGAAAAAAAGGCAAGTTGCCGTGAAAATAAGAAAAATATAGCTGTAAAAAGCTTCTTATATGCCAATACTTGACACGACCAAACGTCTTTTCAGACCAATCTTCTACGGCGGCAATATATATAGAATTATCGGCGCGGATATCGCGGCGATAATTTCAAATAGGCATAACACTATAAATCAACAGGTTAGCAGCCAAGAAAGAGTTTATTATTTTTTTATGGAAAAAAACAGCAAAAGGCATAGGGGGATTTTCCAATACTTGCGTTAGTCAAGTAAAAGGACAGAAAATCAGAGAACAATTAAAAGATAGTTTAATAAAAAAAATGAAAGTTATGAAAATCAGATTTATCACATTATCTTTGTGCGTATTGGCAAGTGTAGGTTTAATGAATGCACAGAACAGCAAAAAGGTTTCATCGCATGAATCCAGCAAGCATGAGGTCCGCCTCTCCGTCAGCGACGGTTTGACACTGACATCTGTCGACATCTTGGGCATGGGATTAGCAGATGCAACCCTCGGAAGCAAAAGAACTGACGAAAAGGCCAGCATCGTCTACGGATTGGGATACAGATACGCAATAAACCGTTTCAGAGTCGGTGCAGACCTTGGATTCGCCCATACAAGCAGCAAATTGGCTCTCAACGGCGAAAAGGCACCTTCCATCAAGGAAAAGGAACTGAACTTCCTAATACTGCCGACTGCAGAATTCGTGTACCTTAAAAAAGGCCTGATAGAGCTGTACGGTTCAGCATCAGCGGGTGTGAAACTGGTCAGACACAGCGAAGACGGATTAACTGAAGCCGGCAAGGAAGCGGCCAACAAGGCAGACCTCACTACAAAATTCGCTTATCAGGTAAACCCTATCGCCATCAGAGTCGGCAACGACCACATCGGAGGCTTCGTTGAAGGCGGATTCGGATATAAAGGTTTTGTAACAGCCGGACTAAGCTTCAGATTCTGACACGACGCACAATGATGCCGTTAAGGCGTCACAGCAGCAATCTTCCACAGACTAAAACAGTATACTGATCCCAAACAAGCAGGCCAAAGCCTATGGAAACAAACAGAAAAAAAATCTTCAAGATACGTTTTCAGGAGCACTATTCCAGACTGTGCAGCATAGCATACAGCTATGTTGCCATTCTGGAGGATGCAGAGGACATAGTCCAAGAATTGTTCGTAGACCTATGGAACAACAAAAAAGATTCTCTGCCGGAAAAAGAATTTGCCGCCTATGCTACAACTGCAACAAGAAACAGGTGCATTTCTTATCTGCGGAAAAAGAAAAGCATAGTATGCTCTATTGAGGATTTTCCTAATGCTGCCAGCTCTGCACCGGCAGACGACAATGATGACAACAGGCTGATAAAAGAGAAACTTGACGAAGCGCTGAAAACGTTGCCGCCGAAATGCAGAAGCATATTTCTGCTGTCGAAAGCCAAGGGTCTTAAATATAGGGAAATTGCTGAAAAGATGGAGATATCGGAGAAAACAGTCGAGAACCAAATGACAAAAGCAATAAAACTTCTTCGCACATATCTTGCATCAGGTAAACATATCCTTGCGGCCATTATAGCCATAGTAGTATCAATCATTGTAAACAATCTGTAAAATGAATACAAAATACAACATAGACGAGCTGCTGGCAAAACATTTTGCAGGCGAGGAAATGTCTGATGCACAAATGGAAAAGCTCAACCTATGGATTGAGACTAATTACGATGAGTACAGACGTATCAAACAACTGATGGACGTACAAATAGATAATGACCTGAATTGTTTTGATACTGAAAAAGCTTGGAAAAACATAAGCGGCAGACTTGTTGAGAAAACGGATTTAAAGAAATCCTTTAAAAACAAGATATATACATTTACGACGGTTGCCATAACAGCCGCGGCAATTGTAACATTTGTCATACTGTTGTTCGTTCCTTCTGAGAAAGAAACCAATACACTATATGCCAACAACGGAACATCTATCGAAGAAATAGTTTTGCCTGATGGCTCTGAAATCAAACTTTGCGAAAAATCCAGCCTGACATACAATGAAGGGAAAAACAGAAATGTAGAACTGCACGGAACAGCGTTCTTTAATGTCAAAAAGGACGGCAGACATTTCATTATCAAGGCGGGAAACTCGGAAATTGAAGTTCTTGGTACATCTTTTCTTATAAAATCAGATAATAAAGGGAGCGTTGGAGTATATGTCAAATCCGGACGTGTGAAAGTCAGTATCGGAACGCAGAACGTCATATTGGAAGCCGATGAGAAAACTGAAATATGCAACGGCAAACTCTGCAACGGTAAAATTGAAGATGCCGAAGCGGCATTCAGAGATTACGCCACATTCAAGTTTGACAATACACCTATTGGCGAAGCCGTCAAAACAATTGAAAAACAGACAGGTATAAAAATAGACATTGAAAAAGGACTTGAAGGCAATACAGTCACCACACAGTTCAATGCTTACGACAGAAACAGCATTGCTGCAGAACTGGCAATAATATGCGGATGCAAGTGCGATACCCTCTCTGAAGGCAAACACTATCGTCTACACTATGAATAAATCATTTTTCATAATACTATCGGTCTGCATTTGTCTTTGGAGCCAAAAGGGCTACGGACAAACAAATGAAGCGACGGTTGCAGAAGAGCGGATACAAGTAAAAGCGTCTTCTGCAACTGTCCTGCAATGGTTCAAATGGATTGAATCGACAAAAAACATAATATTGTCCTACAACCCTTCACTAATAGACCTTAACCAGACATGCAGAATTGCAGAAAACGGAGAGATATCGGTTGTATCACTTTTGAAAACAATTCTGAAAGACTACGAAACAGAAATCATACATATTCCGCCACATAAATTTGTCATACAGGCGAGGGCTCTTAAAAATTGTACGGTATCAGGTACGGTATATGAAGAAACAAGCAGAGAAAGATTGTATGGAGCCGTTGTTGCATTATACAAGACTGGTGAAGATGAAGGCGTGTATTCCATAACAAACGAAAACGGAGTGTTTGAGACCAGCATCAAGGAAGGATCGTATGTCATGAAAATAAATTATATGGGGTACGAAGAACTTCAAAAAGAGATTTATGTAGAAAATGACAGCACCATAAAATCGTACTTGAGGCCCATGGCCTTTGAAATAGACGAAATAACGGTCAAATCAAATATGCAAGGATATGGATTGTCCAATACAGCTCCGGCAGACATGCTGTCATTCAATGGGAATGACCTGTTTTCACAGATCTGGATTCTCCCAGGTGTCACAGGAATACCATACGGAGACAACTTTCAGGTAGACGGAGGCGGCAATGATGAAAATCTGCTGCTGCTTGACGGAGTACCTCTTTTCCACCCAGGACACATGAACACACTTCTGCCTGTATTCAACGGCGATGCCGTAAAGAATATAGTTTTTTATAACGGATACTTCCCGACCAGGTTTGAAGGACGCCAGTCGTCGGTAACAGACGTAAAACTCAAAGACGGAAACAAACAAGAACATGTCAGGACTATAAGCCTTGATATGCCTGCCGCATCTATAATGCTCGAAGGGCCTATAATAAAAAACAAACTTTCCTATATGGTCAACGCCAGAAGAAGCTGGCTGGACTTTTTCGATGAATTGCTTTCAGAAGAGGCACGCCTCAACCACTCCACGTATGATTACAACGCAAAAATCACCTATGACCTTTCATCAAAAAGTTCACTGGAAGCCTTTGCCTATGGGGCGATGGACAATTACAAGATTCCTGATATGAACGGACATAGAAGACCGCTTCTAGAATGGAACAACAATATATATCAGATAAAATACAACACGCAACTAGGAAAATTCTCAAATTCTACATCGGCCTATTATACATCATACAACAATAAAGGCAATGCAGAAGAACTCGGATTTGACAAAGACGGATTCATAAACAGCCGGATTCAGGCTGCAAACGTAACGACTGAATTCGGATACAGCTCTGAAAATTTCTTCAATGCCAGATGGGGTGCCAAATATACCTACGAAATATACGACCTGACAACTTACGACAACGAGTTGACGAAACACCATGAGCCAATACACCAATACACGGTATTTTACGACAACAATATATTATTGTCAAAACATTTCCAAACACGTATAGGCATTCATTTCGTAGGCTACACTCCTCGCAAACACAAATCCTATTACAGCATACAGCCTAGATTCTCATTGATTTATTCACCAGACAAATCCAACCTTATATATGCCAATATATCAAAAATGGAGCAGTTCTACCACTATCTGAGATTAGGAGACATGTCCTTGCCGACAGATTTCAGAATGCCGAGTATTGGAGAATTCAAGCCTCGCAGATCTGAACATTATGAAGCAGGATGGAAACATTTCCTCAGAAACGGTTCTTTTGAAATATCGGCCTACTTCAAAACCAGAAGGAATGCAGCGTCGCTAATGCCATGGAACGAACAGACAGAAGAAATACAACAAGACTATATCATGACTGGAAACGGACATTGTTACGGAACAAAATTCTATTTCTACAATAATTGGAAACAATGGACATTCCAGTTGTCATATGCCTTTGCAAGAAGTCTTGAAAAATTCGATAATATCAACAATGGAGATTATCTGCCGTCTCTTTACGATATACCCCACCAACTGAATGGAGCCATAACATATAGATTGACAGAACGTTCCTCGCTGTCAATAGGTGGACAGATACATTCAGGACGAATTATAGACAACTATATGGATGAACAGACAGGCAAAAATCTATTCAGAAGCAAAAGAGAAGATGTGAAATACAGAATAGATTTAGGATATGCCTACAAACGCAGTTTCGGCAACAAACTGCTTCTGATTCGCGCCGGCTTCTACAACCTCGTCGGGAATCCATCAGATGAAGACATCCTAAATTTCTATTCCATATCGCTCGACAGCCGCATCCGACCTTACGGAAGTATAAGTTTCAGATTTTGAGCAAAACTTCAACACAAAGAACAAACAGACCTAAAGATGCCATGCATTGTCACCAAGTTCTATAACTTCCAAATCCTTTATCTCGGCTCCGTCAATGACAAAACGCACAAGAGTGCGCACTTTATGAAAACCTTGCTGACCAGCAGCACCTGGATTGATGTGGAGGCATCCTAGCGTCTTATCGTACAAAACGCGCAATATGTGCGAATGTCCGCTAATGAACAATTTCGGAGGACGTGCAAAAAGAGTACCTCTGATTGACGGGTCATAATTGCCAGGATAACCGCCAATATGTTTCATCAGCACATCAACATCTTCACATTTGAACCTATAAACCTGACCGAACATATAACGAAGGTCACCGCCATCACAATTACCGCAAACCGCACGCAAAGGCTTGATTGCCGCCAACCTATCGGCCAGCTCTACAGAACCTATATCTCCGGCATGCCATATCTCATCACATTCCGAGAAATACTTCACATACTTATCATCCCAATAGGAATGAGTATCAGACAAAAGACCTATCTTTTTCATTTTACACTTCTATATATTCAACAGTAACGCAAAGTTAGCATTAAAAAACCATTTATCGGCACGAATAATCCAAACGGCTTGCGCTTGTCGGCAAACAGACACCGCACTATAGACGCAAGCAACAAGTTTACAGTACTTTTACACAAATCATGCTTTTCAGCAAACCATATTGACAATAAAATTACTACCTTTGTCTATTGTCAGACGCAAATATTGCAGTAAAAATGAGTCACATGGATAAAAACAACAGCAACAGCTCCATATTGGAACTTATAAAGGAGATAGCCCAGCTTGCAATACTCCTGATATGGAAATTGTCGCTAAAGGCATTCAAGTTGCTCCTAAAACTGTGCAAAAGCGCTTTCAACAGTGCAAAAGCCGGCATCATAAGATGCAGGAACTACTGGAACGACACAAGTACACAGAATAAAATCAAAAAAGCCAAAGCCGGACTTCGCAAACTCGCATCAGCAGTACTAAATGGATTGATACGTTTTGCAAAAATCACCGTAAAACTGATTATATTATTCATAAAGTGCTGTATTCAGACAATACTTCATTTAAGGCCGGCTTTGAAGAAACTAATGCAGGCATTGACAAGATGCGGCAAGCGTATAAAACGCGGATTTAAAAACGCCGGCATTAGAATAAGGCTTTTCTTCAGAAGAAAAAAGAGAAGCTACAACAAATTCAGGAAGAACAAAGGTTTTAAAGGACTGCTTCTGGACATGAACCGTTCATTAAAAGAAAATATCAGAAAATATATGGACGAAGAACAGACAGAAGTCGATGATGACGCACCTGATGAAGAAGAAAAAATCGAGAAGCTGCTTCAAATAGAGGAGAACAACAGCAAAGCAGAAATAATCGGTAAAAAGTTCTTCTCTTCAGTAAAGAACATAGTTGATTTTACCGACGACGATTCGTCTAAGACCAAAAAAGAGAACAAAAAATAAGGCAACAGCCATTGATTCGCCTTCGGCATTATTTGCAAAAATTACATCCAAAAGAAGATTCATAAAAATGATTGTATGCATAGCTGAAAAGCCAAGCGTAGCAAAAGATATAGCCAATGTGCTCGGCGCAACAACTTCACACACAGGATATCTGGAAGGAAACGGTTATCAGGTTACCTGGACGTTCGGACACTTGTGCGAGCTGAAAGAGCCTCACGAATATACCCCCCAGTGGAAAAAGTGGGACTTGTGGTCATTACCAATGATACCACCAAGATACGGTATAAAACTCAAGGACGACGACGGCATTCGCAAACAGTTCGCCATAATTGAGAAACTGATGAAAAATGCCGACGGAATAATCAATTGCGGAGATGCCGGACAAGAAGGTGAACTGATACAGCGCTGGGTAATGCAGAAAGCAGGAGCTCAATGCCCAGTAAAACGTCTGTGGATATCATCATTGACGGAAGAGGCTATACGACAAGGTTTTATGAATCTAAAAGACCAATCAGAATATCAATCTCTATACGAAGCAGGATTAAGCCGTGCAATAGGCGATTGGACTCTGGGCATCAATGCAACAAGACTTTATACACTCAAATATGGACAAAACAAACAAGTTCTGTCTATCGGACGTGTACAGACCCCTACATTGGCACTTATTGTGAGGCGCCAAAAAGAAATAGAGAATTTTGAGCCTGAACAATACTGGATTTTGTCTACAATATACAGAGATACAACTTTTTACGCGACCAAAGGTAAATTCACCCAAAAAGAAGACGGCGAAGTTGTATTAGACAAAATCAAGAACCTACCGTTTACAATATCGGACATATCATCGAAAAAGGGTACCGAGGCTCCACCACGCCTATATGACCTCACATCACTGCAGGTTGACTGCAACAAAAAATTCGGATATTCCGCTGATTTAACCCTGCAGCTGATACAAAGTCTGTACGAGAAGAAATTTACGACTTATCCACGCGTAGACACAACATTTCTCAGCGACGACATATACGACAAATGCCCGAACATAATCATGGGCCTAAGCGACTATGCAATGTTTACAAACGCTTTGATGGGAAAGAAACTGCCAAAAAGCAAGAAAGTATTCGACTCATCAAAAGTAACCGACCACCATGCAATAATCCCGACAGGAGTCCGCGCAAACGGACTTACAGATATGGAGAAACGTGTGTACGACATCATAGCACGCAGGTTCATCTCTGTGTTCTACCCAGACTGCAAGTTCCTGACAACAACCGTCCTAGGCAAAGTGGAAGACGTTGAATTCAAAGCAACGGGTAAACAAATAACTGATATGGGGTGGAAAATCATATATGCCAAAGATGCACCTGATGATAATTCAACGAAAGAAGACGAACAAAACGGCATGCTCCCTTCATTCAGCAAAGGGGAATCTGGACCTCACATACCTATGCTTGCTGAAAAATGGACACAACCGCCGAAACCTTATACCGAGGCTACACTGCTAAGAGCAATGGAGACTGCCGGAAAACTTGTTGACAATGAAGAGCTCAGAGACGCCTTGAAGGAAAACGGCATAGGCAGACCATCTACTAGGGCTGCAATCATTGAAACCCTATTCAAAAGGCACTACGTAAGAAAAGAGAGGAAAAACCTTATTGCAACACCAACAGGAATAGAACTCATCGATCTCATACACGAGGAACTTCTTAAGAGTGCTGAACTCACAGGCATATGGGAGAAAAAACTTCGCGAGATTGAAAAGAACAAATATGACGCGAAGCAGTTCATTGACGAATTAAAACAAATGGTTGCAGAAATCGTCAACGCCGTAAGGTCGGACCACTCTAATAGATTTGTATCCGTCACAACAGAAGAGGATCTGAAAAGCAAGAAAAAGAAAAAGGCTGACAAAAAAGAAGCAGCAAAAGGCAGCAAGCACGATATGGAGAAAAACGAAGCCAAAACTGCAGACAAGCAGGAAGAAGCCAACAGAGTTGCTGGATTCCAGCCCAAAAATTCACAGGTTCCTCATATTGATAAAGATACAAACAAAAACAAAGAGAACGATGACGAATGGATTGGATTGCCCTGCCCTGTATGCCATGAAGGCCACATCATAAAGGGCAAAACTGCATATGGATGCTCTCGTTGGAAAGAAGGATGCACATTCCGGCGTCCAATAACAGACAACACGGAAACCAAACAATAAAATCAATCGTTGAACGTTATTAATCAACAAGTCGCTTTCTATTATACAAATATTACCTACAAACAAAGTGAAAAGCAAAAATCCATATATAATACTTCTGTCTGCTATCGCAATAACACTGCTTCTATCTGGTTGCAGAAACGAACAGATAGCTTTCAAGAAAGCAGAACAAAGTTTTGCTCTCGGCGAATATTACGATGCCTCTATCAACTATAAGAAATCTTACTCGCGGGTTCCTGCCAAAGATAAAGCAAAACGCGCAATCAGAGCATACAAGATGGGTGACTGCTACCGACGCATCAATTACACTGAGAAAGCCATTGCAGCATTTCAGAATGCGATAAGATACAAGACCGAAGACAGTACTGCATACCTTTATCTAGGACAAATGCAACTAAGAAAAGGCGACTACAAGAATGCAGAAGAAAACTTCAAGCTATATCTTGAAAAGGAGCCGGGAAATGTACTGGCGCAAAACGGAATCGAATCATGCAGAATTGCTCCTGAATGGAAGGCGAACCCCAACTTGTACAAAATAAAAAAAGAAGATTTCTTCAATTCACGACGTTCAGACTTTTCGCCTGTATTGGTTGGTGATGAAGCCGACCAGATACTCATCAGTACGACAAGAACAGAAGTCACAGGAGAAGATATCAACGGCATTACAGGTACTAAATACGGAGATATATTCTTTGCCGCAAAAGATGAAAAAGGCAAATGGAAAAAGCCAGAAATAATAGATTCAGAGGTAAACACGGAATACGATGAAGGAGCATGCTGTGTTACCCAAGACGGCAAAACAATGTATTTTACCAGATGCAGCGACGACCCCGATTACCCCAGATATGCAGAAATATACAAGTCCACACGTTCAGACGCCTCTTGGGGTAATCCGACAAAATGCGAAATAACCAAAGATACACTATCGTCATACGCACATCCGGCTGTTTCTCCAGACGGACAATGGTTGTATTTCGTAAGCGACCTACCTGGAGGCGAAGGAGGATTGGACATATGGAGAGTAAGAATACTCGACTCAGGCTTCGGTGGCGTTGAAAATCTAGGCAAACCGATAAATACTCCGGGCGACGAAATGTTTCCCACCTTCCGCCCAAACGGAGACCTGTATTTCTCGTCCAACGGACATCCTGGAATGGGAGGTTTAGACATATTTAAGGCTGTTGCCGATTCAACAGGCAAATGGAATATAGAAAACCAGGGCTTTCCGCTCAACTCTTCAGCAGACGACTTCGGTATGACATTCGAAGGAGTCCACAACAAAGGATACTACTGCTCAAACCGTAACGACGGCAAAGGCTGGGACCATATCTACAGCTTCGAACTGCCCGAAATATTGCAGACTGTAAAAGGATGGGTATACGAAAAAGATGGATATGAACTTCCTGAAGCCCTGGTATACATGGTCGGTGACGACGGCACAAACGAAAAGCTCAGTGTCCTTGGAGACGGTTCATTCACAAAAGTCATAAAACCAGGAGTAAACTATGTTTTCCTCGGAACATGCAAAGGCTATCTGAATGTAAAAAACGAACTTAAAGTTGAACAATCTGAAGAAAGCGAAGAGTATACCCTGCAGTTTCCGTTACCGCCTATCAACATACCTGTACTCATAGACAACATTTTCTATGAGTTCGACAAGGCGGACCTTACACCGGAATCAACCGAAGCATTGGACAAACTTGTAACTATGCTTAACGAAAATCCATATATAACGATTGAACTAAGCGCACACTGCGACTATAGAGGCAATGATGCCTACAATGAAAGACTGTCACAAAGACGCGCAGAATCAGTTGTAAAATATCTCATAGCGCACGGCATCGACAAAGAGAGGCTTACAGCTGTCGGATACGGCGAAAAACGTCCTAAGGAAGTTCGCAAGAAACTTACAGAAACATATAAGTTCCTAAAAGAGGGCGACATACTCACAGAGGACTTCATCAAGAAATTGCCTGAAGATGAACAAGAGATATGCAATGCACTCAACAGACGCACTGAGTTCAAGGTTCTCCGCATCACATACGGCATGACACTCGAAGAATATCAAAAAGAGCAAGAAAAGAAAGAAGCAGAAAACAAGAACGAGAACAACCTTGAAACAGAAGGCGAGGACAACAAGCCGGATACTGAGGACATACTTAAGGAGATGTACGGATTCTGAAACAGCAGCAACCGCATTCACAAACATACAAAAAAAAGAGGCCAACCGCATGATAACAATTGCGGTTGGCCTCTTTTTTATATCAAAAACCGGCACAATGGCATGTCGAACATTATACAGCCGGAACATCATTGCCTTCTTCCGCAACAGGAGTGGCATCAGACTGTTCTTTGATGAATTTGAAAGAGAAATTTACACTTTTAGCCGACGGGAACTGGCTTCTCGGATCAACGTCCTGACGATTGCGCAAATGGTTCACAATGCGGTTATAACAATCCATGCCGCTTCTTGCCTTAAGTCGTGCACGGAAACGCGTATCCTTATACTGGAATTTATTTGTGTCTTGTATCGGAACTACACGTTTGAACATCAATGTCCCTTCATACCATCCCGGATGTTCGTCCATAAGTACATCCATAACAGAACGCTTTCTGTCCTGAGCCGTACTGTTGGCTCTAGCATCCCCTTTCTGTTCCTTTCTCATCTGTTCCATATGCTTGAACTCCTCAAGCGTATTGGCATTTGTCTTCAGAAAGAGGACGTAATTTGTAAAACTGACTTTAAGACGATACGGATAAACGGAGTCACCAGCCATAAATGCCGCTATTCGGCCAGCAGCATTAGCGTCAACGTTGATTTCAGGTATCGAAGCAAGAAAAGCCATTGCTTCATCAACAGACATAGCAAGTGTTTCTTTGTCAAAATATCTTACATACAAATTCATAAAACAAAAATATAAAAATAAACAAATTTATCCCGCAAATAATGCCGTTCTACACACATGGGATAAAATCATGATACAAATATAAATAAAAATACTCAAGTCTGAGAGTATCATATATCCCAAAATTACAGACATACTAGATTTTCAGGCTTATACCCACTTCTAATACGCCATTCCTGCGGATAAAGATTATTTGCACGCCCTCCAAGATTCTTTACAAACCCGAGAGGTACACCCTTGTATACAAGCAATACGTATCCTTTAGGAACAGTACTGTCCAGTACAATAGATTCGGCACGCAGATAAGATATTGCATCCGCATATTCAATTTCGGCCTTACAGAAAGCATCGAGGTCAAGCACATCTGACATGGCCAAAGAATGGCAAGGCTGAAGTTTGCCGCCTTTGGTCACGGCAAGCTTTACGCCAGCATGTAAAACCCTTAGTTTGGTGCGCATAAAGGCCACAGTATCCGCGCAAAAGGATGGGCATGCAAAGCACTCACCGTCACGACATTCGAAAGTGTATTCTTCAGGACAAGTTATCCATGTTCTGACTTCAGTAGGTACACTGACATTTCTGCCCCCCTTATCACGTTTCCTATCTTTATTTTTTCTTCTTTCACCTATACCGGAACATATCTCATCATCGCGCTTCCTCATAACACAGGCAAAAAAGCCTTCGCCCTTGATACGATGCGGGAAAAATCTGTACACTGGAAATTTTTCATCCGCGAGCACATTGCCCGCAATGCCCCATTCACTGTTTACAGGCACTTCCAGAACATCAGCACCAAGCTCATCAGATATCCATCTGATATTTTCTTCGTCCTCCAGACTATTATACGTACACGTACTATATATCAGCAAGCCGCCAGGTTTTAAGGCGTTCCAGATTTCACGTATAATGCACCTTTGACGCTCACTGCACATACGTACATTCGAAGTGCTCCACTCACCTATAGATTGAGCATCCTTGCGGAACATACCTTCGCCGGAGCACGGAACATCGGTAAGTACAACATCGAAATAATTCTCAATGGAAGCAAAATCCTCAGGCGCATTATTCGTAACAAAGACATTGGGATATCCCCATTTTATCATATTTTCAGCAAGCACATTGGCCCTCTGCCGATTTATCTCGTTAGAAACAAGCACACTACCGCCAGGCAGGACAGAAATAGCAGAGGTTGATTTACCACCAGGAGATGCACACAAGTCGAGCATCTTTACCGGACCGTCAACATAAGTCTTCAGAATAAGTTCAATAAACATCGACGATGCCTCCTGCACATAATAGGCTCCAGCATGAAAAAGCGGATCAAAAGTATAATTAGGTCTTACATCCAGATAAAAACCATAATCTGTCCAAGGAACCTTTACAAATTCCGCAGGTATTTCCCGTCTCCATTTCATAGGATTCAACCTTAAACTTACAGGCGACGGCCCTTCTATCGCTTCGGCAAGCTTCCCGAACTCCGTTTCCCCCAGCAGACGACGGGTATATTCCACAAAATCAACAGGCAATTGTACTGAATTATTCATACAGAAAAAGCGTTATAATGTAACAAATTTCTCATTTTAAAAGTAGCAAACAAATAAATTGAAATAAAATTCATAAATTTGCATGTAATTAAAAACTTAAAGAATGGGACACAGACAACTAGACTCGCTAGACGAGCAGATTTTAAGAATGATTGCAAAAAATGCACGCATTCCATTTCTTGAAGTAGCCCGCGTATGCAACGTATCCGGCGCAGCCATACATCAGCGCATACAGAAGCTAACAAAACTTGGCGTCATAAAAGGCTCCGAATACATCATTGATCCCGAAAAGATAGGCTATGAAACATGTGCATACATAGGCCTGTACCTTAAGGATCCTGGAACATTCGACGATGTGGTTAGTGAACTTCAGAAAATACCGGAAGTCGTAGAATGCCACTACACAACAGGTGGATACGACATGTTCATCAAGCTTTATGCCAAAAACAATCACCATCTTCTGACAATCATTCACGACAAGCTTCAGCCTCTGGGACTCAGCAGGTCCGAAACGATAATCTCGTTCAACGAAGCCATCAAAAGACAGTTGCCGATATCCGACTGGAATTCCAAGAACGACGACAGCGAAGATGATGAATATAATGACGCCGAGATAAACGACTGCGGTGACGAACTTTCACCTATGCAATAAATCTGCAAAGCGAACCAACCGCCACGTCCTATCTCACATATAAAGACGTCAACTCCATACAACAGCCGTTCATGCGCAAGCAAATCGCCCGCATGAACGGCTTTGCTTTATGCTTGTTCCACTATCCTCTCGTAATCGCAAAACGCATACTCCTGTGCATGCTTTTCATCCACACCGTGACGTTCTTCAGCAACTTTCTTCCATTCCTGCAAATCTATCTTCGGGAAAAAAGCATCTGCCTCAGCAGGAATATCCTCAATCTCGGTTATATACAACTTGTCGGCCACTTCAATAGCAGTTCTGTAAAGCGACTCTCCTCCGATTATGAAAATATCTCCATCACCACGGCAGCTGTCAAGTGCCTCTTCCAGAGACCTGCAGCAATCGGCACCAGGAAAACATTCTGCCGAAGCACTCCTCGAAAGGACTATATTACGTCTATTAGGCAACGCACCCTTTGGGAGAGATTCAAATGTCTTGCGTCCCATAATAATGGTATTACCAGTCGTAAGAGCCTTAAAACGCTTCAAATCGTTAGGCAGCCAATAAAGAAGCTTATTGTTCAGTCCTATGGCACCGTTGCGCGCTACAGCCGCTATAATCGAAATATGCTTATCTTTCATCTATGTCGATATTATTGTCTTCATCAAAAAAAATAAAATCCAAACTCCGTCACACAGAGACCTTCCCTGAAATATGAGGCCACGGGTTATAATCCTCAAGCTGAAAATCTTCATACTTGAAATCGAAAATATTCTTCACATCCGGATTTATAACCATCTTAGGCAATGGCCTAGGTTCGCGTGTAAGCTGAAGCTTTACCTGTTCAATATGGTCCATGTAAATATGAGTATCACCTGTCGTGTGAATAAATTCTCCAGCTTCAAGACCTGTAACCTGAGCCATCATCATGAGAAGAAGAGCGTAAGAAGCAATATTGAAAGGCACTCCAAGAAAAGTATCTGCACTGCGCTGATAAAGCTGGAGGCTCAATCGCCCGTCGGCAACATAAAACTGGAACAGAAGATGACACGGAGGCAGGTTCATATTGTCCAGATCTGCAACATTCCACGAACTTACAATTATCCGTCTGGAATCAGGATTGTTCTTAATTTCATCTACGACCCTCGCTATCTGGTCTATATAACCGCCATTATAGTCCGGCCACGAGCGCCACTGATAACCGTATATATGTCCAAGACCGCCATCAGCATCAGCCCATTCGTTCCAAATCCGAACTCCATGCTCTTGAAGATACTTCACGTTGGTATCGCCCTTCAGGAACCAGAGAAGTTCATAAATGATGGACTTCAAATGCAGTTTCTTTGTTGTGAGCAAAGGGAAACCATCCTTCATGTCAAAACGCATCTGATGCCCAAACACACTTATCGTACCAGTACCTGTACGATCGCTCTTGTGGACACCCTCAGTCATTATCCTGTTCAATAAATCAAGATACTGTTTCATGCCTGTCGTCAATTATTATTTATAGTGAAAATAACCAAACACAAACGTTTGATTGACAAATTTACATAAATATGCCGATTAAGAAGTATAACGGCACAAAAAAAGGAGGTGGAACAGTATTGCTCCACCTCCTATCTCAGAGAGAAATATTTGAAAACTCAAAATTCCCTTATTACTCCTTAATTGCAGCCTTCTCAGCTGAATAAACAATCTTCAAAGCGTATGCCTTACGCAAAACCTGCTTGACATCTGTAATGATACCCATAGGAGTATCCTTATCAACCTTCAAAGATATTGTATAGAAAGGTTTCTCAGACTCGCTGAGTTCATTTCTGTCGGACATAACAAAGTCATAAACTTCATTAACTTCCGCATACTTGTCATTCAACTGGATACGTGTACCACTACCATACTGCGGTCTCAAAGCCTCAGTCGGCTTACCGATGTAGATGAAAGAAGTACAAGACTTACGTGTAAGTTTCTCGAGCTCAGTTCCTGCAGGTTTCTGGATCTTGACCATGAGAGTTACTTCACGCATTGTTGTAACCATCATGAAGAAGAACAGAATAGTGAAGATCAAGTCAGGAAGAGATGATGTACTCAACTCAGGCATCTCGCGCCCACCGTTCTTATTAAATCTGCTCATTATAAACTAGCTCCATATTTTTTAGGTTCAGCCTCGGAAATCTTCTGTGGATAATACTCACGGATTGCCTCCTGCTGTTCAGGTGAACAAACCTTATATCCATATCCGAATTTCTCTCTGGCCAGCTCATCACGCAGCTCATTGTAAGCAGCAACGATTCTGTCCTGAACCTCGAAATAAACCCAATAGCTTGTGTTGCGGTCTGTCTGCACAGAAATCACATGCTTATCTGTTATCATACAAGTACCCAAAAGCGGAATGTTCTTAGGGTTCTTTTCTGGCAGGTCGGGTCTATTTTCTTTATTAGCAATAAATTCCTTAGCTCTCTCCTTAACCTCGTCCAGCGATACGTAGTCATCGCCAATCATGAGGAGGTTGTCCTTGCTGACACGGACATAAAGGATATTCCTTTCCTTCACATCCAGCTGTTTCTGCACCTGTTCGTCTTCAGGCGGCTTCGGCAAAGTTCGTCCGAGTCCCTGATCTGTATCCATTGATGTTGTGACAAGGAAGAAGATGAGCAACATGAACGAAATATCTGCAGTTGAACTGGTGTTCAGTCCAGGCACTTTTCTTTTCTTTCCCATAGTTACTCAATTTTAAATTTACTTCTTTACCACAAGCACCATACTTGCAAAAATAGCTACTACTGACAGAATCATCAGAATGAGCATAGAAATCAGACATGTATCAGTGATGCAGAGTGCGACAGGATCTGTAAACACTTCACCGTTCACCAATACTGGAGACTGATCAGCCATACCAACACCAACACCAATCACAACAGAAAGCACAAGTGCTATAGTTGAGATCAAGCCAGTCTTTCCGGCTATACCCTTAGCCTCTGTACCCGAGGCATTCTTGACCTGCATAATCACGCTTGCGATAGTAAGGACGAAAGTCAGAACAATCATGACGCCCATCCAGCCCATCAGAAGATCAGTGAACTGCGGATCGTTGAATTTTGGATCTTCCTGATATGGAGTATCATACCCCACGAAGAAGAACAATGCAAGAACTACGACCGATATAGCCATGACTGCATACATGACGTAGCTCGATATTTTCATTGATTTCATTATAGATTCTCCTAATTAAAAAGGTTATTTACTCACTTACTTCTTCAAGTTGTACTTTGTGATGATATCAAGAAGGGAGATTGTAGAATCTTCCATCTGTGCAGTGATGCTTTCGATCTTAGAAAGGATGTAGTTGTAGAAGATCTGAAGAATCAAAGCGACAATGATACCGAAGATAGTAGTAAGCAAGGCAACCTTCATACCTCCTGCTACGACTGTTGGAGAAATATCACCGGCTTTCTGGATATCATCGAATGCCTGCACCATACCAACGACTGTACCGAGGAATCCGAGAGATGGAGACATGGCGATGAACAATGTAATCCAAGAACATCCCTTTTCAAGGTAGCTGGCCTGTACAGCACCGTAAGAAACTACTGAACGCTCAACGACATCAGTACCTTCATCGATACGCATAAGTCCCTGATAGCAGATTGAAGCGACAGGACCGCGTGTATCACGGCAAACAGCCTTAGCACCTTCTACATTTCCACGACCGATAAGGTTCTCTTCAATCTTAGAAAGGAGCTTCTTTGAGTTGATATCAGCAAGTGAGAGGTAAATGATACGCTCGATACAGAAAGCAAGACCAAGAATCATTGCTATAGCAACTGGTGACATCCATCCTACAGATCCTTCGATGAATTTTGTCTTGATTCCCTTGTACATACCGCCTTCTTCTACAGCTGGAGCGGCTGCTTCTTCGTCTGTTGCAGCAGAATCAACGTCTGCAGCCATGGTATCAGTCTGCTCAGCCATTGTATCAACAACCTGTTCAGCAGCAGTTGAATCTGCATCCTGAGCCGAAATAGACTGTGTCATTCCGAATGTAACGACACCCATCAGAGCAATAATTGCAAATACTTTCTTCATTGTGTGTTTAAATTTTTAAGATTAATACTTTATTATTTATTTTCTATTCTTATTTTTTCATTTAACACTGCGGAGAGAGGGGGATTCGAACCCCCGAAACGCTTTTAACGTTTACACGCTTTCCAGGCGTGCCTCTTCAGCCACTCGAGCATCTCTCCAGAGGCGCTCAGACATATATGTCTTCAAAACGGGCGCAAATTACAAAAAAAATGCCATTGCCACGTAATTCAGCAACAAAAATATTCATTTTTTTTATTCAAAACCAGCGTTTGCTTTACAAAGTTTTTCTTTAAGCTAAAAAAAGTGATTTTTCATATATTCTGCGCACTGCCAGAGTACAGTTTCACCTTAACTGACATACAGCACGGCATGTCTGCGCAATGCCATACACTGTACAGCATCTGCGCAGCTTACCTGCCATCAGTCAAGACCGAAAACCTTCACAGCATTTTCCGTCGTTATGCGTTCAACATCTTCACGGCTGACGCCATATACAGAGGCCAACTTTTCAGCAACATCTGCAACAAACGCACTTTCATTACGTTTTCCTCTGTGGGGCACTGGAGCCATATAAGGAGAATCCGTTTCCAAAACGATTCTTGACAAAGGGACGGAACGCGACAATACATCAGGCAATGAAGACTTGCGAAAGGTTGAAATGCCTCCTACGCCCAACATGAATCCAGGATAAGAGAGCAGTTGCTCTGCCTCTTCGTCAGTTCCGGAAAAGCAGTGGAACACTCCTGTAAGCATATCATCTCTATGCTTTTCCATTTCGCTGATTAAGGAGTCATGCGCAGAACGGGCATGTATCATCAACGGAAGCCCGAATTCAGAAGCCAAATTCACCTGAAGAGAGAACACACGCATCTGCTCGTCCTTGCGTTCAGCATCCCAATAATAGTCCAGTCCTACCTCTCCGACGGCAACGTAGTCATTTTTGTTTTCAAGCCTTTTGCGCATGATATCGATGAATGCGTCGTTTTCCATCTCTGTACCGATATTTTCAGGATGAAGTCCTATCATTGGATACAAGAATCCCTTATGCGACTTGCACAAATTATCTACCGACGGCAGTGTCTCTGGCGCAATGTTAGGTATCAATATTTTGCCTACTCCTGCAGCCTTTGCCCTTGCAAGGACTTCGTCCAAATCAAGAGCAAACTCTTCCCCGTCAAGGTGTGCATGTGTGTCTATCAACATAATTTTCTTACTTTATTCATAAATTAAAGGCATCAGCTGTTGCGTCCCATCAAACCGCAGACGAACGAGCGAAGAACTGATTTTCTTTCCTCCGGAAGAGCCACAGAATCAAGGCTGGCAAGGCCGGTCGAGAACAGCGAAGAAATTTTCTCTTCACATATTTCACGTACACCGACTGCATTATAGATATCTGTCACAGCACGGATTTTTTCATTCGGTTCGAAAGTCTGCAAAGAGAGCTGTCGGATAAGTTCAGCCCTATTTGCTTCATCAGCTTTTTCCAAAGCTGTAATGAGCATAAATGTCTTTTTGTTCGACAATATGTCGCCGCCTATATTTTTACCGAACACAGCTGGGTCACCGTACACGTCAAGACAGTCGTCCTGAAGTTGAAAAGCCAGGCCGATATTTTCACCGGTCTTATACAGAAGTTCGGCGTCAGCATCAGAAGCATCAGCCAACAAAGCTCCAACCTTTAGAGCACAGGCCAGAAGCACAGACGTCTTGAGCCTGATCATCTCCATATACTCATCAACACTGACATCGTTCCTTGTTTCAAAGTCCATGTCATACTGCTGCCCTTCACACACACCGAGAGCGGCTTCTGTAAAAGCTTCCAGGGCCTCGGGATGCGACAGTGCCTTTCCGCCGCACATGAGTTTATAAGCAAGAATAAGCATAGCATCGCCTGACAATATTGCTGTATTGGCATTCCATTTCTTATGGACTGTCGGATTTCCGCGTCTGACATCGGCCTTATCCATCAGGTCGTCATGAAGAAGTGTGAAATTATGATATGTTTCCAAGCCTATCGCGTTATCGATGATGCTGTCGACATCGTCTCTATACATATTATAAGCCAAAAGCATAAGTACAGGACGTATGCGCTTTCCACCGGCCGACAATGAATATCTTATAGGTGCATAAAGCCCGTCGGGGGTTCCGAAACCTACAGATGCGATTCTTTCACTGACCTTTGCCAGCATATCCGAGGATGCCAGCAACATTCTTTCTCCCATATATTTATTGTTTCTGCAAAATGATTATACCTAATAATAAAACACAGGGCCGCACAGATCTGAATCTTGCGGCCCTAGGCTTAATATTTAAAATCACATATAATTGTTCATTTATATCTTGTCGGTAAAGCAGGCTTATTACTGGAGTCTGAACACAACCGGAAGAACGTACTTTACACGTACGGCCTTACCTCTCTGGCGTCCCGGTCTCCATTTTGGCATCGACTTTACAACTCGTACGGCCTCGTTGTCAAGTGAAGCATCAACTCCCTTCAAAACGTGTACATCAACGATTGAACCGTCCTTGTTTACAACGAAGTCGAGCATTACACGTCCCTGAATGCCGTTGTCCTGAGCAACAGACGGATATCTGATGTTATCGCTCAAGAACTTCATGAGGGCTTTCATACCGCCAGGGAACTCAGGCATCTGTTCAACGACCTGGAACACTGTTCCTTCGTCTGAAGCTTCCTCTGTAACTACTGGGCCTGGAGCAACTGGACCAGAAACAGGAGCTGCAGGACCGGTGATTGCCTCAGTTGTGGCTTCTGAAGATTCGATTGTCTCATCAGCAATCTCCTGATCATTTTCCACGATGTTAAGGATTTCCGGAACTTCAGGCGCATCTGCTGGAGGTGGTGCCGCACTCTGGAAAATCGGTTGAGTGACAGGTATCACTTCCTCCTCCATTGGAGCGGCTGAAGCCGCATACACTACTGGCTCTGTCTCGATGTAGTCGCGCTCTGTCCACTCAAACGCGACAAAGAGCATTGCCAAAGCCAAGATGTAGCCGATGAGAAGCCCTGTACCTTTCTGCCCCTCAAGGTCTGCTTTCTTTGATTTTTTGATTTCCATATATTACACTTTTTAATGTTTCTCACGATTTGAGGCAAAAGTAACACTTTTTTCTTTATATCGTATTCTTCTCAATACTTTTTTTGACTTACTGACGGCATTTTTTAAGAAGCGGGACGGTACAGACAACAGCAGAAGCTGAAGCCGGACGCTATGGGCGCAGAAAAACGACATTCTGCTTCTGCCGGCCCGAGCGCCCGGAAGAGCAAGCGCGAGGGCTCGAAGCCTGAGCCGCGAGCCCTCGAAAAATTAAAGTTGAGCCCCTGACATACAAAAAACGCATGTCCGTACGTTAGCAATATTAAGTCCACATTATGCGAAAGCCGTTGGCGGAGAACGATAAATGAGTTATATTTGCGCTGAAAGACCGGACACGACCTGGACAAGCATTCCAACTGCTACCGGCCTGGATGCCGAACACAAAATCATATTTGCAAGAAATGAACAACAAATGTATTAAAAGGGTCATAGCCGCTATGACATTATTATATATATTCGCCGAATCTGATGCCCAGGAAGGCAGCAGCGCCTATTCGTTTCTCGACATCCCGGTGTCGGCACATTCTGCAGCTCTCGGAGGCAACAATGTATCAATAATAGAAGATGACATTACATTGATGTACACAAACCCTGCAGCACTAGCCAATGTTTCGGACAAGACACTAAATCTCGATTTTACGTCATATTTTTCAGGGACTTCAAAACTCAGTGCGGCATTTGCAAAGGCTTCGGGAGAGCGAGGCACATGGGCTGTCGGAGCAGAATACCTCAACTACGGGAGCATGACCGAAACAAACGAGGCACATGAAGAGCTCGGAGAAATATCAGCAAAAGACTTCGGACTTATGGGAGGCTACTGCTACAGCTTCAGCGACAAATGGGTAGGAGCCGCTATAGGAAAAGCACTTTTCTCAAACTACGGGAATTATTCGTCCATCGGTCTGGGCGTCGACCTCGGCGTGAACTACTACGACGAAGCCAACGGACTGTCGCTCGGCCTCGTGGCTAAGAACCTGGGAGGACAAGTAAAGGCTTTCGAAGACAAATACGAGTCCATGCCGTTCAACCTTGTGTTCGGAATCAGCAAAGATTTGAACAAAGCACCTATAAGAGTTTCACTCACTCTGTCCGACCTCACACACTGGAGCAATGAATATTACTCAAATTTCACAGGTGAAGATATCGGATTCGGTAAAATTCTGATGAACCACGTAGCACTAGGAGTGGACATTTTTCCATCCCGTACAACATGGGTGGCTGTAGGATACAATTTCCGCAGAGCCTACGAGATGAAAATCAACGACAGCAGCCACTGGGCCGGATTTTCAATCGGAGGAGGACTAACAATAAAAAGGTTCAAGATTGGCGTTGCATACGGCAAATACCACGTAGCATCATCTTCAATACTGGCCAACGCTTCATTCAGCTTGTAAAGGAACAAAAAGACAAATGATAAAAAAGTACGTAAAATGAAAAAAATCACAATAGCAATCGACGGATTCTCCTCGTGCGGCAAAAGCACGATGGCAAAGGATTTGGCAAAGACTGTCGGTTACATATACATCGACAGCGGCGCCATGTACAGAGCCGTAACTCTCTACGCCATAGAAAACGGGATGTTTGACGGGAATGTCCTGAATGAACAAAAGCTCAAAGACTGCATCGGCGACATAACCGTATCGTTCAAGATGGACAAAGAGAAGCACGTCCCCGTTACTTGCCTCAACGGTGTTGAAGTGGAAGACAAGATACGAGGCATGGAAGTTTCCGGTAAAGTAAGCCATATCGCAGCATTGGATTTCGTGAGGAAATTTCTTACAGCTCAGCAGCAGGAAATGGGCAAGGAGAAAGGTATCGTCATGGACGGACGTGACATTGGAACAACAGTATTCCCTGATGCCGAACTGAAGATTTTCGTAACCGCATCGCCGGAAATAAGGGCAAAGCGCAGGTACGACGAGCTGAAAGGCAAGGGAATAGAGGATGTAAATCTGGACGAAATACTTAAGAATGTGGAAGAACGTGACAGAATAGACCAGAACAGAAAGGTGAGTCCGCTGAAAAAGGCAGATGACGCGCTTGTTCTGGACAACAGCCACATGACGATTGAAGAACAGAAAAACTGGCTCATAGAGCGTTTCAGGGAAAGGACTGAATGCTGAACAGGATGCAGTAAAAAGACTTATTAATAAAAGAATAAAAGTGCTCAATATAGAAATAGACAGCGGTTCGGGATTCTGTTTCGGGGTTACGACCGCTATAAAGAAGGCCGAGGAAGAACTTGAACACAACGCTTCACTGTATTGCCTCGGCGACATAGTGCACAACGGCAAGGAGTGCGAACGTCTAAAACAGATGGGCTTGATTACTGTTGACCACAAGGACCTGGATACGCTCGGTGAATGCAAGCTTCTGCTCCGCGCACACGGCGAGCCTCCTTCAACTTATGCAAAAGCCGCTGAAAGGGACATCCACCTCATAGATGCGACCTGCCCAGTCGTTCTCAATCTGCAGAAACGAATAAAAAAAGATTATGACAATGATTGCGGGCACAAGAGGCAAATCGTCATATACGGCAAAAACGGACATGCCGAAGTGGTGGGCCTCGTCGGACAAACCAACGGCACAGCAATTGTCATCGAGAATCTGGAGGATGCTAAAAAGCTAGATTTCAGCCGCGACATAAATCTATATTCACAAACGACGAAGTCGCTCGAAGGATTCAGAGAAATAGTGAAATACATCAGCGGAAGCATGGTGGGCGATGCAAAATTCAACTACTTCGACACTATATGCAGGCAGGTGGCAAACAGAATGCCGAACATAAAAGCTTTCGCAGAGAGACACGACCTCATTCTTTTCGTCTGCGGAAAGAAAAGCTCAAACGGCAAGGTCCTCTTCAACGAATGCCAGAAGGTCAACCCGCGCTCATACATGGTGGACAATCCCGAAGACATCGATTTCAGCTGGTTTGACGGCATAAAATCTGTCGGAATATGCGGTGCCACATCTACCCCAAAATGGCTCATGGAAGAATGCAAGGAGGCTATTACCAGACACTTCGGATAAGAAAGTTCTGACAATATCTGATGCAAGAAACGTGTCAGAAGATTTTGGAAATGAAGTTTTTTATTAAATTTGCAGGTAGAATAACAGGCTTTGGAAACAAATACAGCCGGCATTGCATGCATAATAATATCAACAACATAAGTTTAAGGTAAACAAGATTTTAAAATATAATTATGGCTGCTATTAAATGTATAGGAATAATAACTTCAGGCGATGACGCACCAGGCATGAACAGCGCCATCAGATCTGTGACACGCTCCGCCATCTACAACGGACTGAAAGTAAAAGCCATCTATCGAGGATACAAGGGACTCATCGACGGCGAAATAATGGAATTTCAGACCCAGAACGTAAGCAATATCATACAGCAGGGAGGCACAATCCTCAAGTCTTCAGAGAGCAAGGAATTCATGACACCTGAAGGCAGGAAGAAAGCTTACGAAAATATGGTGAAAGAGGAAATCGACGCATTGGTCGTCATCGGAGGCGACGGTTCGCTCAGCGGTGCCAGAATATTCGCCCAGGAGTATGACATACCGTGCATTGGCATACCTGCAACTATCGACAACAATCTTTGCGGGACTGACACCACAATCGGATACGACACAGCCCTCAACACTATTATGCAGTCTGTGGATAAGATACGCGACACTGCAACTTCACACGAGAGACTGTTTTTCGTAGAGGTTGTAGGCGACGACGCGGGCTTCCTGGCACTCAACGGTGCAATTGCATCAGGATGCGAAGCCGCAATAATACCATCTATTGAAATTGAAGAGCACATGCTCACCCAGTTCATACAGAACGGCTTCAAGAAGAAAAAAAGCAGCAGCATAGTCCTCGTTGCGGCAAACAGCCAGATAGGCGGAGCAATGCATTATGCAGACATGGTAAAGACGCAATACCCAGAACTGGATGTAAGAATCTCTATATTGGGACACATACAGAGAGGTGGACACCCTACCGCGCATGACAGAATCATAGCCAGCCGAATGGGAGCCGCCAGCATACAAGCCATAATGAAAGGACTAAGGAATGTCATGATTGGCATTGACAACGAAGAAATCGTGTATGTTCCGTTCTCCAGAGCAATAAGAAACAACAAACCGATAGACAGAAAGCTCTACGAGATATTGAACAACATATCTATATAATAATGAAATTAGACCGTCATGAGTGCATGAT
>ENA-UONW01000691-UONW01000691.1-human-gut-metagenome-genome-assembly--contig:-CS52-NODE-691-length-47589-cov-8.194577_pt1 | contig 47589 bp, 21 predicted proteins | sample MGYA00242463_ERZ724010 | MGnify/ENA metagenome assembly ERZ724010 | reverse complement strand
ACCGCGCTCTTGCAGGATGATGTTGTGCCTGAAGTGGAACGACAAATGCTCTTCGGGACGGGTATATTGTGCCTGGAAGTAGTGGCCGAACGCAAAGATGTTGTTCTCTATGCGGTTCTCCTTACCGTAGTGCTGGTGGAAACCTCCGCTTTTGCAGCGGTAAACGAGGTTGTTGGTCATGGTGACACCCGTCGATCCTTCGTCCGTGTAGAGTCCCCATCCGCCGTAGTCGTAGGTCAGCACGTCGTGTATCACGTTGTGGGTGATAACGGTTCCCTCCGATTCGCCAAGGGTATAGACCGCTCCCATGTCCGACAGCTCACCCCAGCCGATGTGGTGGATGTGATTGTAGGCTATCAGGTTGCGTACGGCCGGGTTGGTCAGCTCCTTTTGCAGGTATTCCACTTCACCCCGTCGGTTGACGTGCATGGTCCAGAGCAGCGGCGACTGGTTGTATCCCCATATCCATCCCACGGAGATGCCCGAATAGTACAGGTCGGCTATTTCGTTGTGGGTCACACGGTTATCACTGCTGTGGAAAATGGCAACGCCCACACCGCAGGGCAGCTCGCGTCCTGCATGTACGATAATGTTGTTGTCCACCGTGTTGTGGCTGCTTATCATGGTAGTGTCGTCCCTGAAGTAAGGTTCCCCTATTTTGATGCCGCCGGCTCCCAGGTCGGACAGCAGGCAGTGCTCTATCCGGTTGTGGTGGCATGCCTGTCTGAACCAGATGCCGTATCCGCCGGTATGGCTCACTTCACAGTTGTACAGGCTGATATTCTCCGCGTAGTCGAACGAGAGGGCGGCTTCTACCGGTGCGGCGGCCTGGAAAGGATCTTCGCCTTGTTCGGGCATGTTGTGCAGGGTGTGGCTGAAGACGATGTTCCGGAACGACACGCCTTTTACCACTCCTCGCTTGTTCCCCTTGACAGTGACAAGTTGGGAGAGCAGAGGAATGAAGCATTCGGCCGTTTCCATCTGTTCTTCTGGCCGGGGCATGTAGTAGAGATATCCCTCCTTCCGGTCGAGAAACCACTCTCCGGGCATGTCGAGGGCGGCCATATAGTCGTACATGACGTATCTTGAACCTTTACGGATGGGATTCCAGGGCCGCATGCCTTTGCCTTGCATGTAGATGAAGGCCGAATCCGGTTCCACATACGTTGCCTTTTGCAGGGTGATGTCCCATTTATGGTAGAAACGGAACTTGAGGTGCGACAGCTCGTCCGTCTGCTTGCCCTTTATCGTTTTCCAGTCTTCCGGCCGGAAGTTTATGCGTTGCACGGCATAGTCGGCATAGCGCACTCCGGGGGTGAATTGTGTTTCCGAAGTTCCGTCCACGTAGTACCAGCCGTCGTTCGGCGTACGGGCCAGCACGGCTCGGGTTCCGTTGACATACAGCTGTTCGAAGTTGGTTCCATATTGCACCACTTCCGGAACGTATGCTCTGTAGAGCTTGTCTCCGTATTTTTCCCATCCGCCGATTGTGATACCACCTGAAAAGACCGGTTTGGCTTGCGGATTGTCTGCCAGAATGACGACAGGTCTGGAGTTGGCTTGTTCAATCCGGAACGGGGCTTTCATGTGGTACGTTCCTTCCATCACTCTGATGAACAGAGTGTCGTCTGCGGCTTTTCCTGTCAGTCGGTTTTCTATGGCCTTGTTCAGGGAGTAGTAGGGCGATTCTACCGTACCTTTTCCCTGATCGTTTCCTGCGGGCGACAGGTAGACCGTTTCGTCCGCTTGCATGCCTGTGTGGATGGACAGGCACAGGCAGAGGGTTGTGATTGTCTTTTTCATTTTATTTTTTCTTTGGAGTAGGATGAATGAGTTGTTTTCTGATATCCGATTTTCGAGAAGGGAATGTTCGGGAATCCCTTGATTTTTTTGAACAATGCCGCATCGGCCTTAAAGCCTTGGAGTGGGTCGTCGGGACAAACGAAACCGGGATCGTCGTTGGTCGTCCAGTTGTTGTAGAATTCGCTCCACTCGCTACGTCCGTGCAATACGTTGCCTATCCGGTAGAACAGATTGCCTTCCACTACGTTGTGGCTGGGGTATGCCGGATTCTCATTCCAGTACTTGGTCAGTTCGGGGTAGGCGGTACTGTAGGGAGGTCTCTGGTAGTTCACTTGCTTCAATCGTTGGTCGATGATGCCGTTGGGGGCTACCATCCCCTTTCCCCAGTTCTCCATACGGTTGTCTATGTGAATGGCTGTAGGGCATTCCATAAAGATGTTGTAGAGGTAGTGGATATGATGTCCGCCTCCTATCAGTGCAGGCAGGGAGCCGGCCTTGTAGTAAATGTTGCCGTAAACCGTCGTACCGCAGGCGCCGTCGTCGTGGTAGGTGGCCGTTACGCGATGGCGCGGGCTCAGTTCCTTGAAGTAGCAGTAGCGGATGATGTTACCCTGTTCCGACGGGTCTCGGCCGTGGTAAATAGCCCCTTGGTCATCTACTTCGGTACAGACATTGTTTATTCTGCACAGCTCGATGATGTGGTCGTTTCCATGCAGCAGGATGGCCATACTAGGTGCATTGAATATGTCGCACTGGCTGATTCTGTTGCCCACTCCGTCTATCCAGATGCCCGGCTTATAGGATTTCTCTATCAGGTTGAAATCATGGATGAGGCAATTCTCTACAAAATTGCCTGCCGGAGTCAGTGAAGCGCGGTTACCTCCGCCCATGCTGACACCGCCCGAACCGACATTGTATATGTGGCAGCCGATGATGCCGTTGTTTTTGCCCCCCTTCCGGTCGTACAACACGTCTTCATACATTTTCCCTTGCAGATGTCCGATGACACGCGATGCGGGCTGTCCCTTTTGGGAACTTTCGTGGGCATAACTTTCTACTGGGTTGCTGAGGTAGCCTTTTCCGATGACAATTCCGGTACCTCCCAGATTTCGGATTGTACATCCTTCGATGCGCACCTGTTCGGTTTCTTCCAGATAGATACCGATGGAACGTCCATATTCGAATGTCAGATTCTGGATATGGACGTCGGAGACATGTTCGATGGCCAGTATCGGTCCTTCCAACGATGTGACGTGCAGGTCGGTTTCTTTTGTCTGCGGTGGATACAGATAGATTTTCTGTCGCAGGCTGTCTATGACGTATTCTCCCGGTCGGTCCAGTTCCTCAATCAGGTTCATGGCAAACCATTGTCTCCAGGGAGCTCCGGTCATGAATCCGTAAACGGTATGTTGGGCTGCATGGATGTGGTGTCTTATGGTGTCGATGCGGGCCACTTTTATCATGTCGTCGGCATATCCGTGGGCGAAATAGCCGCCTATCCACATCTGGCTCACGTCTTTCCAGCCGGTAGGCCGGTTTCCCGCATAGCCGAATACGGGTAGAGCCCCCGGTTTCCCGTCGGCTGTAGCTCCCGGTTCCACGATTTCTCCGATGGCTTGTGTCGAGTCATTGGGCCATCGGGCTATCCGGAAGGGAACTTCGTCCATGAACACTTGGGTCCAGGCCGGCAGACTGGGCCGTCCGAATCCACTGTTGCGTAGGTTGCCACATGTTATGTTCAGTTTCTTCAGATCCAGTTCGCGGATTTGTTTCCGCATTTCCAGCCGAATCCGTGCTGCAACGGAAGAATCTTTGACCTTCTGCATTTTTCCGGCAGGAATCTGTCTTCCTCCCGAGATGCTTACAACTTCCTGTCTATAAGGACGGATAGTCAGGTTGCCTCTGTCTTTTATTTCGATGGTTTGTTCTTGCTCATAGCGCCCGGCACGCAGAATGATTGCGACAGGGATGTTTTTCTCCGTCCGGTTGGCTTTCTCGATAGCCGCCTGTATACTCCGTAGCGGATGCGACAAGCTGCCTTCGGCCCGGTCGTTTCCTTTGGGAGATACATAGATGGACTGCTCCGTCTGAGCTTTGGCACAAGTCAGGGTAGCAACTGCCAGCAGACAGACGGAGAGTCGTTTCAACAATCTGTTTTGAGTCATGGTTGTTTATATGGATGGTAATATTATTCTTTATAAAGGTGGAACTGGTCATTTCAGATTTTTATCCAATAGTATCTCACCGTTTTTCCCGATGACCTTGATATGGATATTGCCGTCGGCAAGGTCAAGACGGGTGGCACACATGGCTCCTTGTTCCAGTACAGGGCATTGGTTGCCAGATTCTTCCGGTTCATGATAGAAGAAACGGTGGGTGTGTCCTGCCACAATCAGGTCGATGCCGGCACGGTTCAGTATGGGCAGGAACTTCCGGCTTGCGTCTTGGCAACCTTTCCAGGTAGTTCCCTTTTCCCACTCCTTGTCGACTACCAGTGGAAAGTGCGAAATGACAATTCTGTATTTGGCTTTCTTGAACTCCTTGCTTTTTACGACTTTTTCCAGCCAGCGGGCCTGTTCACTGCGGTAGTTGTCAAAGTCCGTCAGTCCGGCATAGACCGGATGGCTGTCAGATTTGTCTTCACCCGTGTCGAGCATGATGACCATGACGTCCCCCATCAGATAACTGCCGTATATCTTGCCGTTCTGTTTGGGGAAGAAGGAAGGGAAGATACGGGCCATGTTTCCGCGTGTTTCGTGGTTGCCCCGCACGAACTCAAACGGAATGGAGGTGGCAAACATTTCTACGCTGGTATCGATGAACGATGTGAACGGATGTTCACCGTTTTCGGTCATGTAGTTCATCATGTCGCCGGCATAGAAGAACGAAGTACAGGTTTTATAGTCACATCGTTCCAACAGGTTTTTCAACAGCTTCGGGTTGCTGTGCATGTCACTGGTAATGAAGATGGAGCCTCCTTTCTGTTTCGGGTCAATGGTACGGAATGTATACCAGGATGAGGCGATACTGTCTCCAAACACCACCTTGTATGGCTGGAATGATTTGATTTCCTTGGTATGTATGCGGTATTGGTAGGTCGTATTGGGTTGCAGCTCTTCGGCCCTGATGGCAAAGAAGGTTGCATCTGCCTGTTTCAGTCCATGCTGTGAACCGGCATAGTTGTTTGAATCTTCTTCACCTTCCTTTTTGAGCTCAATGAACGAGAATGAGGGCTGGGACGTCTGGAAGGCAAATGTCGCTCCGTCGGTCGTCACTTCCTGCAGGTAGGGGCCATGGGCTATTTCAAGGAATGGGCGACTACTCATGCGTACTTTGATGGTGGCATCTGGCTGGTCAAAGGTACAGTTGGCCTCGAGTATGGTTGTATTCCGTATCGGATATTCCTTGGGCGAAGTGTTCTGTGCCGGGCGCGATGTGAAAGTCGCATTAGTTGGTGAAACGATTTGTATATAAAAATGTTTGCCGTTATGGGTCAGATGTGCTTTATTGCCATTGGTCTCGACAGTTGCCTTTGTAATGACCGACCATGATACGGTTGATTGAGTATCAGAAAGCTTGATCTCATCTTTTACTTCTACGGTTTGGTCATCGGTCAGAGTAAATGTACGGAACACGGATTCGGCCTGGTTTTTATACAAGGAAGTCATGTCCAGTTTTGCGTATGGTTGGTCGATATCTGTTTTTTCCTCACAAACAAAGGCTTTTCCAGCTGCATATTGTACCTGATGATCGATACTGATGGTGTTGTGTGACAGGTTGTTGTTGCGAAAGTATTTCCAGCGTTGTCCTCCCGGTTTGTAGTCCCAAAAGCCAGGCAGGTTGTAATCGTCAGAACCCAAATCGTCTGTCCAGCGTACACCTTCACTTTCCAGTACGAATGTACCGCAGTCCATCTGTTGGTGTGCCTGCATGGGTTCTCCACCTTTGGCTGTAAGGAAAATGGAGCCTTGTACATTTCGTTTGCCATTGACTACAATGATGTCATTGATGCTGTTGTGATACACTTCCAGTTTGGGCAGTGCAGCCAGTGGATTAGGATGTGTATTGTCGTACCAGGGCAGTGAAAGATAGAATAATTGGTGTAGCGGTTGTTGTTGCCGGATAGTTTTTTTGATTTCCCCCCGATACCATTCGGCCACTTCCGATTGATGGTATAGTTTGCTGAAAAGGAAAAATGCAGGTGTGTTGAGGGCTTCTTCGTGGGCATTGGCGAAATTGAATATCCGTCCGGTCGGCGAAAGGGTGCGCTTGTAGTAGAGTGCTGTATGTTCGATACCGGGCAGTTGTCCGATTTTTCCTTTATCGCCTCCATTGTCGGTTACTGCCTTCAGATAGAGTGATAAATAACTGGCTGTATATCCCCAATAGGAGGGGCCTTCGTAACATACACCGTCCGGTGCAAAATGTTTCAGGCAGTTGGGCATGAAACGGGCGGCATTTTCCAGAATGGTACGGGCCTCTTGAGGATAATCCTCGGCTACAGCCAGTGCTCCCAGCACCATGCCGGTGTTGCACACTACGTTCCAGTTCGTCTCACGTTTGGCCCAGCTGCCCGGTCCCCCCTTCTCATATTCTTGCAATACTCTGGAAATAGCATTCTTGTAAATGCTTTTTTTGACCAGCTTTTTGGTGCTGGCAGGCAAGGCTGTATAGAGCCAGTCGTAAGCAATTGCTACTGCAGTTGTCATTTCTGCGGTGTCCAGATAGTGTTTGGGATCCCAGTCTGGATAATTGCAGACCCATTGCAATGTTTGTTCTGCTGCATTCAGGTACTTTTTCTCTCCATAAAGGCGGTAGGCCAATGCCAGTATCCCCAACCGTTCTACGTAGGCTCTGGATGTATATAGCATGTTACCGTACCTGTTCATTTCGTAAGGAATTTGTGCCAGCGTAATAAGTGAGTCTGCTCTATTTTTCAGGAAACGGGCCAATTCCTGAGCTTCTTGATTCTCCTTGATGAGCTTTCTGACTTGAATTTCTTCATTGGAGGTAAACAGCAGGCGCGGATGTTGGGGAATCCAGTCGTTCTGTGCGTACGTGGGATATGTGTAAGACAGTGTGATGAACAGGAATAATAGGATACTTTGTATTATGCCGGGCTTTATTGCCCGGCTGTAATATGCCTTGTTCTCTTCATGTAGATTGTTCATAGGTCTTCTGAATTATGTTAGTCCGTCAACAATGTGAGATCCTTTTCCGGCTTGGGATACTTTTTCCCGGCAACGTATTGCTTGGTCTCTTCAATCATTTTGGGAGTGATGTCAAACTTGTAGTTCGCGTAGTCGCCTACTTCGAATGTACCGGTCACGAAGAATCCCCACGCTTCGAAGAAATCTGTAAGGTCAGTCTTCAGCAGGTCGCAGGATACTTTGATGAATTCATACATGTTGTTGATGGATGCATTGCCTCGTCCTTTATCGGGATGGTTGCGCATGTATTCCATCAGGTCAGCATAGAAGTCTGCGTATCCCTTTTCCTGTGCATACAGATGAAGCTGCCAGAAGGGTACCAGCTTTTCAAACGGGTCCTTCACACACATGATGAACGGCTTCTCTGTGGCTTCGATTATGTTTTTGCGGGCGTTTTCGTAATTCTTGCTTTGGCTTAACCGGCTGGGCTTTCCGGCTTTGGTTGCCACGTACATCGTGAAGAGGTTGTTGCTTACCTCTGTCATGCCTCCCCAAGTGAGTTGCGGGCTCATTTGCATAACATGCCCTATTTCGTGGTTTACACCCCAGTCGCTGTAAATGTTCGGGCCGAGAGCCGATTTCATGGTACTTTCATTACCCAAAAAGGCAACGCCTTCACCGTCTCGGAACATGAAATAGTTGAAGTTGACACGTGCCAGAATACGTTTGGGAGGGATTCGGTTGTATTTCACAGCTCCGTTGAAGGTATACTGCTGTTCCATGATCTTGTCGTAGGCTTCGGCCAGTTCCTTCCCGTCTTCATATCTGAACTTCTTAAGGAATTCTATCGGATAGGCCAGCTGCATGTAGCGTGTCTTTACATCCATAACGGGACTTACAGCCTGGTCCAACAGACGTTTCCAGTCTTCATTGCTCTGTGTGGCTGCGTCAAAGTATCCGTTGGCTTTTCCCGTTACGAAATGGATGGTAACAGCGGGTGCGGTTTCAGGATCGTCGGCAAAATAGTCGAGATATACATTACCGGCCTTTTCTACATAAATGACGTTGACTCCTTCGTGCAAGGCTATGGTTTGTTTCTTCAGTCCCCATCCTTCCGGATCTTTGGTCGCTTCAAATCCAGGAGTCGGTTGTCTCATCCAGTTCGGGATAAGCAGACTTATGTCACGTCCGTGTAGGTCGCCCACCAGTACCACATTTTCTCCTTGCTCGAGGTATACTCCGGTGATGTTCTCATAACGGCTGTATCCGTTATAAAGTTTGAGAGATTTCTCCAATATTTTGTTTGAAGGAATGGGTTTGTAACTGTTCAGCAGATATCGGGATTGATAGGTGCCGGCCTGCAGCTGTTCGGCCAGTTGTTTCATCAGCGGACTTCTGAATTCTTTCAGTTTTTTGGTCTTGAAGCCTTCTGCCAACTCCGAAGCGGTCCAGTCGCTGAAGAAATCCAAGTCTTCTGTGATGGCTTGGGTGGAATACGAGGGCGTTTGCCCGAAAACGGTAGTACCGATGCAACACAGTGCAGCCACGGTCCATGTCTTTAGTGTTTTCATGCCTTTTTTGAATTTTTGTTTATGCTTGTAATCTACTTGTTTGAGTTCTTCAAATATAGCCTTTAGGGAACGTTTGTTCCCTAAAGGTGAATATTATTTATTTTTATTTCATATTTGATAGTTTCCTTTTGTACAAAGGTACGTCTGTCGCTGTAATTCCACGGGAAAAGTAGTGTAAAATAAGGTACGGAAAGATGTACATTCATTCTTTTAACGTTGCAGGTGGTCGCATGTGTTTTCTCAAATCCTATGGAGCGTACCTGTAATGATGTGTTCTTCTAATATGGTTGTAAATCAGATGTTTAACATTTGTAGTATAGACGTTTTATCCCCTTTTGGACGATTGTGTACCCTCTGTCTTGAATGTTAAAAGTGATAGAACGTAAGATTGTGTACCTTGAAAAATACTCCTTGTCCCCTTTGTATAAGAATGATTTTCCATCTTTGTGATAGAAAAATCGTAAAACGGTTGAAAGAGTGTTTTTTAATTCTTATTATATAGTAATAACTTAAAATTTAATGCTTATGTATCAACGGAAACAAAAACGTATGTTGCAAGGCTGTCTTTCCGGTCTGTTGGTAGGCGGAGCTTTATGTTTGTCGGTTGTTCCGACTTATGCTTCCGATCCGGTTGCTGCAATGGGAAGGAATTTGGCTGCAACAACTTATGCTGCACAGCAAAAAGGACATGAGATTACAGGTACAGTGACGGATGCCAAGACGGGCGAACCCCTGATTGGTGTGACTGTGATGGTGAAAGGAACCCAAACTGGTGTGACGACCAACGTTGATGGTCAGTTCAAGCTTTCCTGTAAAGAGGGAGATGTTCTTCAGGTTTCCTACATTGGTTATGAAACGAAAGAAGTGAAGGTCGGTGCTTTGAAGATGTACCTGATAGAATTGGGGGAATCATCCGAAATGCTCGAGGAAGTGGTGGTTACCGCATTCGGTGTTGGTCAGAAAAAAGCCAGTATGGTGGGATCGGTTAGCCAGGTACGCGCTGAAGAACTGCAGGTGCCTTCTTCCAGTTTGAGTTCATCGTTTGCCGGTCGTCTGGCGGGTGTGATTGCCGTACAACGTAGTGGTGAACCGGGTGCCGATGGAGCTGACTTCTGGATTCGTGGTAAGTCTACGTTTAGTGGTGCAACCGGCGCTTTGATTGTGCTGGATGGTGTGGAAATCAGTGCACAGGAATTGAATGCCCTTGATCCGGAAGCTATTGAAGGATTCTCCATTTTGAAAGATGCTACGGCGACCGCCTTGTATGGTACTCGTGGTGCCAACGGTGTAATGATTGTGACTACCAAAAATGGTAAGAATTTGGATAAACCGGTTATCAACTTCCGTTTGGAGGGAGCATTGACCCAGCTGACTAATGTACCGGAAACGGCTGATGGTGTGACTTATATGAAGATGTATAATGAATCTTTGAGTCGCCCAAATTCTTCCAATATTCCATATAGTGATGATAAAATCAACGGTACTGCCCAACATTTAAATCCTTATTTATATCCGGATGTGGATTGGTATGACGAGATGTTCAAGCGGAACGCGTTTTCACAGCGTGCCAACTTCAATATTCGTGGTGGTAGCAAGAAGATGGACTACTTTATGAGTGCCGGTATCAAACACAGTGACGGTAACTTGAACTCCATGAGTCAGGATTATTTTTCCTATAACAACAATGTGAGGGTTACGAACTACGACTTCATCAACAACCTGAATGTGTATGCCACTTCTACAACTAAATTATCGTTGGGCTTGAACCTTTCGGTACGCGACTGGAAAGGTCCGGCTATGGATGTGGATGATATTTTTGCTTTCAGTTTGATTTCCAATCCGGTTGATTTTCCGATTATGTATCCGGCCGGTACAGGTGGTGTAGTGACTGAAGATATTATGTGGGGTGCCAAGTCTGGTGGTCCGTATTCGATGGGCTTTAGAAATCCGATAGCAGAATATGTACGTGGTTATAAAACCAATATGCAAAGCATTGTAACAGCTAATTTTAAGATTGAACAGGATTTGGGCATGTTGCTGCCAGGGTTGAAGTTCAATGGTTTGTTCTCTTACAAAAACAAGAATATTACGACCGTAACCCGTACCAGTGCTTACAATGGTTATGAAGTAGATTCGTATGATCCTGAAACGATGGATTATACATTAAGAAGAATCGGTAATGAGCAGAATACGGCTATCAGTACGACTGGAGGACATGGTGGCGAACGTAATATGTATCTTCAGGCTATGTTGGACTACAACCATACGTTCAATGATGTACATGCTCTGAACGTGATGTTCCTCTTTAACCGCCAGCAGTATGATACCAATATTCCCAGCGACCTCTTTTCTTCCTTGCCCAAACGCAAGCAGGGGATTGCCGGCCGTATTTCTTATGCATTTGACAACCGTTACTTGGCTGAGGTGAACTTCGGTTACAACGGTTCCGAGAACTTTGCTCCTGATAATCGTTATGGTTTCTTCCCATCGTTTGCATTAGGCTACAGCATCTCGGAAGAAGATTTTTGGGAACCGATTCGTCCGGTGGTATCCAACCTGAAAATCCGTGGTTCATGGGGATTGGTAGGTAACGACGATACCAGTTCAAGTGCAGGTCGTTTTGCGTATCTGGAAGATATTTCGCTTTCAGGAGGTCCCAGTTACACAACCGGTACCAAGCAGAATATAACATTGAGTGGCCCGAAATGGAAACGTTATTATAATGCCCAATTGGGTTGGGAAGTCGGTGAAAAGTGGAATGTAGGTATGGACTTGCAGTTGTTCAATGCTTTTAACTTGACGTTCGATGTCTTCAAGGAAACCCGTCGCGATATCTTCCTTTCCCGTTCGGGCACGATTCCCGAATTCTTGGGTATGGCAGGAGCGGCAGTTTATGGTAACTTGGGTAAAATGAAGAACGAAGGTGTGGATTTTGCCATAGACTATAACAAGCAGGTGAACAAAGACCTGACTATTTCGTTCAAGGGTACCTTCACATACGCCCACAATACCATTTTGGAACGTGATGAACCTCCCTTCCGTGAGTATCCCAACTTGTCTACTATCGGGTATTCTGATGGACAATATTTGCTTTACATAGCCAATGGACTCTTCCCGGACGAAGAAACCATTAAGAATAATCCGTCGCAGACTTTAGGTTTTACTCCTCAGCCGGGTGACATCTGGTATAAGAATTTGCCTAACTATAAAGGTGAATATGATGATGTTATAGACAGCAATGACCGCATGTATGTAGGCAATCCGAAGGATCCTGAAATCGTCTACGGTTTCGGTCCGTCCATCAAGTGGAAGAACTGGGATTTCTCCTGCTTCTTCCAGGGGGCAGCTAAGACAAGCATTCTGATGTCCGGTTTCCATCCGTTCGGTTCGCAGACTATCAACGGCCTGTTCCAGTGGATTGCCGATGATCATTGGAGTGTTGACAATCCGAATCCTAATGCAGCCTATCCGCGTCTGACGCAGATTGACAACCCGAACAATACAGCTTCATCTACATTCTGGTTGCGCAACGGTGCTTTCTTGAAGTTGAAGAATGCGGAAATCGGTTATACGTATAAAGGCTGGCGTTTCTACGTGAGTGGCAGTAACTTGCTGACCTTCTCGCCTTTCGACTATTGGGATCCGGAAATGGGTAGCGGTAGTGGTCTGAAGTACCCCACCCAGCGTGTGATTAATTTTGGTGTTCAAGTAACCTTTAACAACAAATAAGCAGAACTATGAAGAAAAATATATTGAAATTGATGATGGTCATAGCTTTGGCCGGGCAATTTACATCGTGTGGCTATCTGGACATTGTACCCGATGAACGGGCGGAAGAGTCAGATACTTGGAAAACACCCAGTGCGGTGAAGGGTTATCTTTATTCATGTTATGGCTATATGCCTGCGATGCGTGCATTCGGTGGCTCATATTGGCATCCGGAGGAGATGACTGCGGTAACAAAAGAATTGTGGACTGAATTCAAGTATGGTCTTTATAGTCCTTCCAGTATTGGTAATACTTCTACCACATGGGCTACTATTTGGAACGGTATTCGTCAGTGTTATAAGTTTAAAGAATCGTTAGATAATGTCTTTTCGACAGATATCAGTCAGGAAACTCTTACAACCTATCGTGCCGAGGCCGATTTTTTGATTGGTTACTTTCACTTCCTGTCGCTCCGTTCCTACGGACCGACCATGATTATTCGTGGGGTCATCGATCAGAATACACCTATTTCGGAATTCCCCGAGCGTAGCAGTTACGATGAAGTGGTGCAGTTTATCAATGATAAGTTGGATGAAGCTATTCCCAATCTTCCTAATACGTGGAGTGGTGACGACTATGGACGCGTGACCCGCTTACAGGCATTGGCACTGAAGTCGCGTATGTATCTGTATGCCGCCTCTCCGTTATTCAACGGAAATTCGGAGATGTATGCCGATTTCAAGAGTCCGGTAGACGGTCGTCCGCTGATTGCCCAGGAATATAGTCAGGACAAGTGGCAAAAAGCAGCTGATGCTTCCCTCTACGCCATTCAGGAACTGGAAAAAGCAGGTTTCCATCTGTATGGGGATGCTGAGGCGGGTACTCCGTCGGATGACAAACCCGGTCTGCCCAATGCGGCCCAGCGTCGTTTGCGTTACAACATTCTGGACTTCAACAACAACCCGGAAATTATATGGTGTGATACCCGTAAGGATGAGTATTATGGCATCCAGCGTCGTACGGCTCCCCGTATCAATTCTGGTAGCTATAAAAATATGATGAGTATGGTTATTTGTCCTACTTTACAGTCGGTAGAGCGTTTCTATACCAAGAATGGATTGCCGATGGAGATGGACAAGACATTCAACTATGACGGACGTTACGAATATATAGATGCTCCTATTAATAACGATGGTAACAATTACGACGGTGGTGTATCGGCAGGTAAGGTAATGCGTCTCTGTACGGAGCGTGAACCACGTTTCTATGCTTGGGTTACTTATCATAATGGTTTCTTTGAGTTTGGACGCTACGAGGATAAAGATCCGGGTAACGGTGATCCGGCCAAGCGTGCCATTAAAGTACAAGTGTTGAAGAATGATCCTCATGGCCGTGGTAACCGTACGGATGCCGAATATTCCATTTCCGGTTTTGGTAATAAGAAGTGGGCATTCCCTTCATATCAGGGTGCTCTGATTGAATGTCCGATGGTACAGTTCCGTCTGGCTGAGGTTTACTTGAACTATGCCGAGGCGTTGGTAGAATTGAACAAACTGGATGAGGCTAAAGTTTACCTTGATAAAATACGTGACCGTGCCGGTATTCCTACGGTGGATGATGCTTGGAACAATTATTCTACTAATCCCGGTTATCAGAATACACAGGAAGGTATGCGTCAGATTGTACGTCAGGAACGCATCAACGAACTGTACTTCGAAGGACATCTCTTCTTCGACTACCGCCGTTGGAAAGTGGCTGAGGAGTTCGTCGGTATGCCAGACCGTGGTTTGAATACCAATGCTACAACGGTAGAAGAATTTACTCCGATGGACCTGCCTCTACAGCGCAGTTTCCACAAAGGACAGTATCTGATGCCGATTCCGCAGAGCGAAATCAACAAGGCTCCGCAGTTGGTTCAGAACCCGTATTATTGATACCCTTAGACAGAATGCAAGAGAGGCTGAAGTCTGAATTTCAGCCTCTTCTTCTTTCTGTAGTTCTATACTATCTACTTTTTATTATCTGATTATCATGAAAAGACTTCTTTATCTGTTCCCCTTGTTTTTATTGACGTTGTTGCCTGTAGGCGTTGTGGCTCAGGAACCTGTTGACCTCCGGACGCAGTTGGATACCTATTTTGCAGACCCCCTTTGCACCCGTCTGCGTCCTGAAGTCAATGCGCAGACGCTGAGCGGCCTGGAAGACGGCTTGGTGCGCCGTCTGGTGGAGGCAACTCTTTCGGGCAAGTATTCCACACGTTATCGGGTCGGAACGTTCGAGGCTTACCGTACTCTCCGGAGTCTGGCAAAAGAATTGAAAACCAGCGGGTACGATCCGTACGAAAATCCTACCGGCATCTATTTCAAACAGGGTGAGAAGGTAGTGCTGCTGGTGGAAGGCATCGGTGAAGACCCGGTGGAGCTGGTCATCAAGAGCTTCGGCAAGCCGCAATATGAAGGGGAAGGATATCCCCAAAGTTCTTATCGGCTGATCAACGGCCTGAATGTGATTGAGACCCGTAACCGTGGCAACGGTTATGTGTCCTATTATACGGACAATTATCGTTCGGCACCCAAGGTACGGATTCATTTTGTCCTGGCTACGGAAAATGGCTATTTCGACCTGGGGCGCGGTGATGACAACGCGGACTGGAAGACATTGCTGGCTGCCGCCCAAAGTGATATTGTGGACATCGTTACGCCGCGCATCCATGTGGCGGCACCCGTTGAGGCCCTGAAGGCCAACTGTCCGGACGACGGTGTACGGCTGGCCCGGATTTACGATGATGTAGTGGCTTTGGAACATCGGGTGATGGGACTCCAGCTGTTCGGCCGTGAACCCAAGAACCATCAGTTTGCCCGTCCTGTCAAGGGAGGTATTTATGCCGACGGCATCGGTGCAGCCATCTGGCACGACGGTTTCGGCAGTTGGGCCAATCCCGACAAGTTCGGCTACTGGGGCTTTGCCCATGAACTGGGACACGTCAATCAGGTGCGTCCCGGTATGAAGTGGGGTGGTACGGGCGAGGTTACCAACAACATCTATTCGGCTTGGGTAAACTTCAAGTTCGACAACCTGCCCAATTTGGAGAAACGCCTCAAGGGTATCGGCGAATACAAGAATCTGAACGGAGGCCGTTTCCAGTGCTATCTGGAGGAAGGCGTACGGCAGGGCAAGAACTGGATGACGCAGGAAGGCCCCGACTATTTCGGCTCGGCTCTGAAGGACTATACCGTGCAGGACGAGGACTACGACGGCCGCAAGCTGGGAGAGGTGACTGTGCCTTGGAAGAACTACGACCACTTTGTCCGTGTCGTTCCCCTGTGGCAGTTGTTGCTCTATACGGAAGAGGCGGGCAAGTCGCCCGATGCGTATGGCAAGGTGATGGAAGGTATCCGTACCTTCCCCGATGAAGAGAAACTGACCGACGGGCAGCTACAGATCAAGTTCATGCGCAGTTTCTGCGACTCCACCCGCATCAACTTCCTGCCGTTCTTCGAGAAGGCGGGTATGCTGAAACCCTACAACCACTACTTCCGCGACTATGGCGACTATTGGTTGAAGATAAGTCCGCAGATGATTGACGAACTGAAGGAGTATATCGCCGCCAAGGGCTATCCGGAGGCCGACGAGATGCTCAACTACATCAACTGCTACAACTGGCAGGTATTCCGCGACCGGGCCCGGCTGGTGAAGAACAAGGTGGGGGCCGGATGCAGCGAACACGGCACGCTGGTGCGCGTCGAGAACGCGGCGTGGAAAAACGTCGTCGGCTATGAGACCTATGACAAACGTGGCCGTCTGCTCCGCATCAGTATGCTCGGCCTGGGATGTACGGAGCCAGGCAAGACGCAGACCTACACCGAAGTGCTCTGGCCCGAAGGCTCGGCCTACATCATGGCCGTGGGTTACGACGGGCGGCGTGTGAAGTGTTACAAAAAGAAATGACCAGTAGACAAATTTACTAGGAAAGGTTAGGACGAATATCGCTTGCCGACTCCTTCTCTTGTCAACTGCGGCTATAAAATAAAAGAACATTGGAATGGGTAAATATAGAGTAAGATATAAAAATATGACTAAATATATCTTTATTGTGTATCTATTATTGGTTACTTGTGAGGTTAGTGGATGTTTGTCTTCACATTTGTTGCCTCAAATGACCAGAACTTTAAAAAGTGCTTCGGTAAGAACGGTCGGAGATACATTGATTGTTTCGACAGGTCGTGTGGAACGTAGATGGGTGTTGGATTATCAGGGACTTCGAACAGTTTCCTTAAAAGATTTGTCTTTAGGTAAAGAATGGTGTCGGCCAGATTCGATGGTGGGGGCGGATTGGAATTTACCTGGTGCTATAAATCGAACAACGAAAGCGGAATTCGTTTCTCAGGAAATTCGAAGAGCAGATGATGATGGTTTTATAAATGATTATCTGGAAGTTGTTACCTGTTTCCGATATGACTCGGCACGGTTGGAGTTACAACATGTTGTGTGGGTATTCCCCAATGCGTCTGGAGTTCGAACCCAGCTGAGAGTTAGAGCTTTGAAGGGATTTTGTGCGAAAGGACTTCCTCAAGGTGAAACGACTCGGAATTATTTTGGAAATACAATGGTTGTACCAAGTGCTCGCACTGAATACCTGCCATTAGATTAGAGTATTCAGAACCGACGTAGATATTGGGGATATTACAATGATCCAGGAACGCGTCATGACCAAAGTAAGGATATGTTGCGGGAAGAAATAGTGGAAGGTTATCCTTTGTTTCAGAATGAAGATATTCACTGGGCCAGTGGAGTAAGTACTGAATATGGAAAAGATGGATGGGAAGGTGTAATTACAGTGAAAGAGTCGCATAAGTGTGTGAATCAACAGGGGCATTATACAGGTAGTTTTTATGCAGGGCCTCAAGGATTGTCGGTTACAGGTTGGGGATTGACTCCCAGTGAGATTGTGGAAGACCGTTTTCGTGAGTGTTGGGCTACTTGGACTATTGTGTTTTCTGGTGGTAATGATGGCATGCAGTTAGCCTTGAAAAGTTTTGATCGCATTCGTTATCCTGTTTTCCCGAAACGGGACATCATGATTATCAATGATACATGGGGACCGGCTAATCCTGGAGGAGCCCAGTTTGCCAAAGAAGACTATCTGTTGAAAGAAATACCTTTATTGGCAGAATTAGGAATCGATGTACTTCGGATTGATGATGGGTGGCAAATTAACCCTTGGGGGGGAGAAAAGGAGGTTTTTCTGCCGAGTTATCCAGACAAGTGGAAAAATATAACGGAAGCTTGTAGAAGAAATGGTTTGAAACTCGGATTATGGGTCGCTATACAGCGGGCTAAGCAGGACGATTTGTTGAAGAACTTAAGGGAGGCGCAAGTCGTGACGTGGAAAGTCGATTTTGACCGTCTGAAAGACAGGACTTCCTTTGAAAATCGATTTAAAAATATACGACAGGTTATGAAATCTGCATGGATGAAGACACAATTCTCATTTTGTCCGGAATATGCAGATCCCCGATATGGTTGGTATTATGCAAAAGAATATGGTAGCATCTATTTTCAAAATATTCAGGAAGCTTTGCCTGAACATTTGATTATGGTGCCTTATCATGTATTGAGACAACATTGGCTGATGTGTAAGTATTTTAATAGTAATAAGTTGCAAGTATTGTTACAGAACCCCAAGAGGGTTGATAATCGGTACAGTGATGCTCCACTGCATCGGCACGATTATTGTTTCGCTATGGGTTTACCCTTTATTCCTGTATTTTTTCAAAGTGCTCAATACTTGGATGAGGAAGGTAGATGTGAATTGAAAAAATTAATTTCGGTTTATAGGGAATATAGGGAAAAAATGTTCCAATGTTATACCTTTCCGGTTGGGGAAACACCGTCGAATGGGAGTTGGTCCGGTTTTCAGATGATTGATGAAGATATGTCGGAAGGCTTTTTCTTATTGTTTAGAGAATTGTATAATGCGGAATCAGAGAAAGTGATACAGATGAAATTTTTGGCGGGTAAATCTTTGAAAATAGAGAATCTGAGAACCGGTAGGCGTGAAGAAAAGGTCGTCGATGCTGAGGGAAATGTTCGTTTCTCAATACCGGATGCTGCAGATTTCTTGTTCTTAAGATTTCGGGTGATTAAGTAATTGCCTGTTATAATATTTTGTTTATAATAATATAAAGTAAGACTGGATTGAATGGAATAGTAAAAGGATTACAGTTACAGGATTTTTGTGAAGGTGAGCACTGTTTTGAAAAAAGCCTGGTGTCTTTTTGTATCATACTTTTTTATCCGTGAAAATATGATCGTGGATTGATAATACGATAGTATGTCGGTATGTTAATAACCGATCGCTTTTTAATTAACTTAAAAACAAAAATTTATGAAAAACAACCTCATGAAACGCGGAGCCGTTTCGCTGTTTGCAGCAGCGGCTCTTTTCGGCAGCAGTTTGCTCGTGCAGTCCTGCTGGGATGAAAACGAGTGGGAAGGCATTCCCAACGGTCCTTTTCTTCAGATTGAAGAAACGTCTCTGAACTTCGACTCCCCGGCCACTGAGTATCAGATGACGGTGAAATGCAATGAAGACTACGTCGTGGGTTTCGGCGGCGGGCTGGATACCTGGTGTACTGCCACGAAAGACGAGATGGGCGACCTGACCCTGAGTATCGCCGAAAACCCGGACAAGGACGTGCGCCGCGGCGAACTCTACATCCAGGCCGTGTCGCAGACCGATACCATCCCCGTAGCCCAGTTGGGATGGGGAAAGGCTATTCTCGTTTCCGTCTCGACGGTGAACGTCGAGGAAGCCGGCGGTGAGTTCGACCTCGCGGTGACGGCCAATACGGAATACACCTTCGACTTCAACGGCTGCGACTGGGTGGCAGAAGTGCCTTCCGTCACAACCCGTGCACACGAGACGGTGACCACGAACCACCGCTTTGCTGTCAATCCCAACAAGGGGGAGGCACGCAGTGCAACGGTAAAAGTAAGCGATGTGACCCCAGACTCGGGTATCGAAGGAACTTCATTCACCGTCAGCCAGAAAGGGCTGGGAAGTTACGAGCCTGAAGCTCCCGAAGTAGGGAATGACATCAAACTGACAGCCAGCAGCGTGACGGGTGACGGTGGCGAACGTCCGAACAATGTATACGGCAACATGATAGACGGCGACTCTGAAACCTTCTGGCAAAGCAACTGGACGGCACCCAAATTCCCCTGCTACATCGAATTCACTTTCGACGAACCGCAGGAGATGGATTACATTCTTTATTATCCCAGCTATAAAAGCCATTTCAAGAACATCGAAGTTCAAGTCTATTCCGATGTCAACGTAACCCGGAGCGCAGACTACCGTACTGTCTTTGCCGGTGAATTGGCCAAGGCTTCCGGAGCGACACGCATTGACTTTCAGGAATCGCAGGCCGGAGTGACCAAGGTGAAGATTACCATCACCGATACCTATGATGCCGGCGAGGCCCGCTGTACTGAAATGGAATTCTACAAGAAAGATCCTTCCAGCTTCGATTATACCACCCTCTTCGCCAATCCGTCCTGCACGGAACTGAAGGCTGGGCTTACCGAAGCCGAGATTCTGGCCTGCCCGCATTCGTTCTACAAGAAACTGGCCTGGTACATGTACAACGGCAAGTACCCCCGTGAATTCCGCATCGCCGACTTCAAGGCCTATCCCCATCCCGACGTACAGGCCAAGGAAAACAAGACCAGTACCTACAGCCTGCTGGACAACCCGACGGGCATTTCGGTGGCGGCCGACGAAAATCTGGTAGTAATGGCCGACCTGAAGGGACGCGAGTCCGTCAATATCCGTGTGCAGAACTTGGATACGCCGGGAGCCGACGGCTTTGGAGGCGAGGAATATACGTTGAAAGACGGCATCAATACACTCCGGATGAAGGAGAAAGGTCTGGTCTACGTGATGTATCATACGGCCGACTATGAAACAGCCCCAGCCATTACGCTGCACTTCGCTTCGGGCAAGGTGAACGGTTATTTCGATAGCCAGAATCCTGCGCACGAAGGTCGTTGGAACGAATTGCTCGGCGCTTCGGTAGACAAATATTTCGACGTGCTGGGCAAGTATGCCCATCTGACCTTCCCCACGGCAAAGTTCCAAAACAACACCAAGGACGGTAAGACACTGATTGACTGGTACGACCAGCTGGTGTATCGTGAGCAGGAATTCCAGGGGCTGGAGAAGTATGGCAAGATGTTCAAGAACCGCATGTACTTCAACGTGATGTATACCTCATATATGTACTCTACCAGCTACCGCACTTCATACAACGAATCGACGCTGGATGCATTGACCAACGAATCTGGATTGAACGCCAACTGCTGGGGGCCGGCCCATGAAGTGGGACACAGCAACCAGACCCGTCCGGGCCTGAAGTGGATTGGTACGACGGAAGTGACCAACAACATCCTCTCCCAGTATATCCAGACCACCGTATGCGGCGAACCTTCGCGTCTGGATGTGAAGGACAACTATACTTCGGCCTGGAACTATATCGTTGTTCCTGGTGCTCCGCATGCCACGGGTGCCGATGCGGCCGGTGGTGAGACTCCTTTCTGTAAGGTGGTGCCTTTCTGGCAGCTGGAACTCTACTTTGGCAAGGTACTGGGACGCACGCCCATGCAACAACCCGACCACGGTGGCTTCTATTCCGACGTGTATGAATACGTCCGTACACAACCCGACCAGCCTACGGCGGGAGCCCAGCAGTTGGAGTTTGTCTACAACTGCTGCCTGAACGGACAGGCCAATCTGCTTGACTTCTTCAGCAAGTGGGGATTCCTGACTCCGGTTGATGCGGAAATCAGTGACTATGGCAAAGCACAGATGACCATCACGCAGGCCGACATTGACAACCTGAAATCGCGTGTGGAGGCTTTGGGCTTCAGCAAACCCGATGTGGCGTTGGAGTATATCACCGATCCGCTGGTGGACAGCTATAAGAACAAGTCGGCCATGGTGACGGGCACCGCTGTACGCAATGGCAACGTGGTGACCCTGAACGGCTGGAAGCATGTAGCAGCCTTTGAGGTAAAGGATGCTGCCGGCAAGTTGGTCTATGTGGCCAGAGGTGTGGCTGCAGACGGAGCCACCCGTGAATTCACCCTGCCAACAGATTGGCAGAGCGGATATACGGTAGAAGCGGTAGCTGTGGATGGCAAGAGGAATAAGGTAGGTTTTTGAGTTAAAAACGCTATCGTTGACTATTTCTCCCCCATAAAGGGATGATTTATCCTACCGGACAGGCAAGATGCCTATAGATTTGCAACAGAAAAATCAATATACATAGAAATCAAAATAAACGAAACATGAATGTGAAAAAACAGTTGATTACGGCATTTTGCCTGTCCTGCCTTTTGGCTCCGGTGGCCCATGCGCAGGACTCGGAGAAGGCTTTTATTAAAGAGAACATGAACTTTGCGGCCGAGCAATACCGGCTGATGTTGAAAACACCTGCGCAGGGCAAGGATGGAAAGGGAGTGATGCCCCATAGTATGAGGAAGGATGGTACCGTCTCCAAGGGCAGTATTTACCTGTGGACGTCGGGGTTCTTTCCTGGCTCTCTGTGGTACATCTCCGAGTATCTCGGCGACCGGGCGTTGCAGGATTCCGCATTGGTTTATACTCAAAAGATGGAACCGATCAAAACCTTTACGGACAACCACGATATCGGTTTCATGATGTATTGCAGTTATGGTAACGCCAACCGTTTCGAACCGAAGCCGGAATACAAAGACATTTTGGTGGAATCGGCCCGTTCGCTTTGCACGCGTTTTCGCCCGAAGGCTGGTGTTATCCAGTCGTGGAACGGCTTCCGTTCCTGGCACGGTGACAAGGTATACGACTTTCCCGTCATCATCGACAATATGATGAACCTGGAGTTACTTTTCTATGCTTCCCGCGTGACCGGTGACGACACGTTCCGCAAGGTGGCCGTCAGCCATGCCGAGAACACGATGAAGAATCAGGTACGCGATGACTACAGTTGTTTCCACATCGTTTATTACGACAAGGAAACGGGCAAACCTATCAAGGGAGAGACTTCGCAGGGCTACAGTGACAATTCTGCCTGGAGTCGCGGACAGGCATGGGGTATCTATGGCTTTACACTCTGTTACCGTGAAACGAAGGACAAACGTTTCCTGAAGACGGCGCAACGTATGGCCGATTTCTATCTGGATCATCCCAACTTGCCGTCGGACAAGGTGGCTTGGTGGGACTTCAATGCCAACCAGCCGGGGTATGTGCCGGGCATCCGTTCCAATGCCAACAACGTAGTGACGAACTATCGTGACGCCTCGGCTGCCGCTTGTACCGCTTCGGCATTGTTGGAACTGAGTACATACGTCAAGGGCAGTGAGAGTGCCAAGTATCTGGAAGGTGCCAAGGCCATTCTCCATTCGCTGGGCAGCAAGAAATATCGGGCCGAGCTGGGCAAGAATGCCGACTTCATTCTGATGCACAGCACGGGAGCCATTCCTCAGAACTCCGAAATAGATGTTCCGCTGACTTATGCCGACTATTATTTCTTGGAGGCTCTGCACCGCTATGACAAACTACTGGACGGCAAACCACTGTTCTGAATCTAATTTTAAATCTGAATCTCTTTGCTTTTTTCTTTCTCCTACATCATATGGTGTGGGAGAAAGAGATATTGTATAACAGTATTGGAACGATAAAGTCGTAATGCGATGAAAAAGTTGTGTAATATCTTTGGGTACATTATTTTTGTTGATCAAAGCTAAGAATATAAGTTTATAAACAGAATATTTTTACTATTTACTATTATGAAACTGATAAAGTTTTTATGTCTTGCTTTTGTTGTGCAGAGTGTAGCTGCATATTCGCAAAGTACCTTTGAAAAATGTTTGTATAAGAATCCGAAAGTCTCTGTAGAAAAAAGGATTGAGGATTTGATCAAACGGATGACTATAGAAGAAAAAGTTTATCAGTTATGTGCACTTCGTTTAGGAGAAGGGGATGAGATTTTTCAGACAAGTGGCGAATATTCTTTGGAACATATTCGTAAGGAATTGGGAAAACACGGCATTGGACATGTGAGTTGTCCTACAACAGATAAGGTTGCTTTGCAGTCTGTCAAGGCAATCAATGAGATTCAGCGTGTGGCTGTTGAGGAAACGCGGTTGGGTATTCCTGTTTTGATAAATGATGAAGCCCTGCATGGTATTAAAGGGAAAGGTGCCACCAGTTATCCGCAGGCCATAGCCCTTTCTGCTACATGGAACCTTCCTTTGATGAGCGAAATTGCAGAGGCAATAGGTCGGGAAGCTCATAGTAGGGGAATTACGCAGGTTTTGTCGCCGACATTGGATTTGGCTCGTGATCCGCGTCATGGTAGAATGGAGGAAACGTATGGAGAGGACCCGTATTTGGCAGCTCTTTTTGGGGTGGCCTATATTAAAGGAGTGCAGGGGCAGGGAGTTGTTTGCTCTCCCAAGCACTTTGTTGCTAATTTTGTTGCACCGGGAGGACGGGATGCCGGTAATATAGCTTTAAGTGAAAGAGAGTTGAGAGAAATTCATTTGTTCCCTTATGAGGCGGCTGTAAAGCAGGCGGGCGTCAAGTCTTTGATGGCTGCTTATAATGCCGTGGATGGGATTCCTTGCCATGCCAATTACTGGCTATTGACTGAGGTTTTACGCAAAGAATGGGGATTTACAGGGTTTACAGTTTCTGATTGGAGTGGGGTGAACCATACACATGGGCATCATCGGGTATCTTCTTCGTTGGAAGAGTCTGCTGTGATATGTGTCAAAGCAGGATTGGATGTGGATCTTCCGCGTGTAAAGTCCTATAAATTGTTGATTGATGCAATACGGAATGGCTTGATAAATGAAAGTGAACTGGATGTGAATGTCAGGCGGATTTTACGCGTAAAGTTTGAATTGGGCCTTTTTGAACATCCTTATATAAAGGAGGAGGATGCGAAGAAGCTAAAGGATGCATCCGGGTTTCGGCAACTGGCACGGAAGGCGGCACGTCAGAGTATTATTTTGTTGAAAAACCAAAATCAGGTTCTTCCTTTGAATTATAAAAAGATTGCAGTTATCGGTCCGAATGCTGATGTTTTGCAATTGGGCGGTTATTCCGCTTCCGGAGTAAAAGGTAATACGCCTTTGCAGGGTATCCGGGATGCGTTGGGTGAATCTGCAGAGATTGTATATGCCAAAGGATGTAGCTTGACGGGTGAAGACCGTTCCGGATTTGAGGAAGCTCTGTCTCTTGCGGCTCAGGCGGAGGCAACGGTTTTGGTGATGGGAGGACGTAATGGAGTGACGGGTGGAGAAACGCAGGATCGGATTGACTTGGATTTGATGGGGGTGCAGGAAGAGTTGATTATGAAGGTGGCTGCATTGGGTAAACCAGTTGTCGTTGTGCTGGTGGATGGACGTCCGGTGACGATGATGAATTGGGTCGACAAAGTGGACGGGATTGTTATGATGTTTTTTGCAGGCGAGGAAGGTGGAAATGCATTAGGCGAAATATTGGCAGGTAAAGTTAACCCTTCAGGAAAGTTGACTGTTACTTTCCCGCGTTACACCGGGCAGTTACCGATGCCTTTCTTGAACAGGGCTTATGGAAGAGAAGGTAGTGTGGCTGAATTTCCGAATATAAAGCGTTCGGATCCGATATATTTGAAAAATAATCGTTATTATCCTCTTTTCCCGTTCGGATACGGGTTGTCTTACACTTCGTTCAGATATTCCAACTTGAAATTGTCTAAAGAGAATATCCGAAAAGGTGATGAAGTGACAGTAAGTGTGGATGTAACCAATGAAGGTCAAGTAGATGGAGAAGAAATAGTTCAGTTGTATCTGACGGATCTGTATTGTAGGATTTCACAGCCTCAAAAAAAACTTCAGGATTTCAAACGAGTTTTTATTCCGGCTGGTAAGACGGTTCATGTAACTTTTGTTCTGAAAGGTAAGAATATGTCCTTTCTTAATGAACGTTTGGAAGAAGAAATTGGGGATGGAAAATTTGAGGTTTTTGTAGGAAAGAACTGTTTGGAGGGGGAGTCTGTATGTTTTCATGTGAATCCGTTATAATTTATTGGGGAAAGATGGTCTGAAGATAAAAGATTGGAGGACTTGATTTTTATGGTAAATAGTGTAAATGAATAGATTATTATCTGAGAAAATAACGTAGAAAGACAGAAGAAACTTCTTGTTAAACTAACAGATATATTAATAGCTACTAATATGAAAAGATTTGTATGGATGTTACTTGCCGTGAGTGTGGCAGGCGGATGTACGGGAAAAGGTGAAGTGGATACTTCGGTATATATGGATGCTTCACAACCTGTGGGAAAAAGGGTGGAGGCTTTGCTCTCTCAAATGACATTAGAAGAGAAAATTGGTCAGATGGATATGGTGGCCATTTGGAGTAAGCAGAAAATTGAAGAGCAGGGGAAATTGGACTATGGCGCTTGGATTGGTGATGCAAGACCGGATGTAATCAATGAAATTCAGAAGCTATCGGAACAAACTCGCCTGAAAATTCCTTATCTGATGGGAGTGGATGCTGCGCATGGGCATGCTTTGTTGTCTGGGAAGACTGTATTTCCTTCGGCTATCAGTATGGCTGCTACGTTTAATCGGGATCTGGTGAAAGATATGTATGCTGCTTCGGCTTCGGAAATACGTTCGGTGGGTAATCAGTGGACGTTTGCTCCTTGTGTAGATATTGTGCAGGATGCCCGGTGGGGACGGACAGGTGAAACGTATGGCGAAGACCCTTATTTGGCTTCTGAAATGGTGAGGAATGCAGTGTCGGGCTTACAGGACTGGGAAGATCCACAAAAGCGGGTGGCTGTCAGTGTAAAACATCTCTTGGGTGGAGGTGCCTCTATTGGCGGCTGTAACCATGCTTCGGCTGAACTTTCTGAAAGAGAAGTACGTTCTTATTTTTTGCCTCCTTTCCAAGCTGCGATTGAAGCGGGATGTATGACCATCATGCCAGGACACAATGATGTGGACGGTATTCCGGCACATGCTTCCAAATGGTTGTTGACCGATGTCGTAAAGAACGAGATGGGATTTGACGGATTCTATATTAGTGATATGGGTGATGTTGAGAACCTGAAGAACAAACATCATGTGGCTGCCTGTCAGAAAGAAGCGGTACGGCAGGCGTTTTATGCTGGACTCGATATGCATATGTATTATGGTGGTGACAGCACTCGTCTGATGAGGCCTTGGTTGGAAGAGTTGGTAAAGGAAGGGAAGATTTCGGAACAGCGCATTGATGATGCGGTACGTAGAATCCTGCGCGTCAAGTTCGAACTGGGCCTTTTTGAAAACCGTTACGTAGATCCTGCGAAAGAGATATCGGCACCAAAAGCTCATCGGACACTTGCACTGGAGGGAGCACGTGAAAATATCGTATTGCTTAAGAACGAAGGTAGCCTGCTTCCGCTTGATCTGAAAAAGTACAAACGCATCCTGGTGACCGGTCCTAATGCAAACAATCAGGCAATCTTGGGTGACTGGGCTTTTCCGCAGCCGGAAGAAAATGTGACAACCGTTTTGGAGGGATTGCGTCAGGCAACGGAGGGTCAGGTCGAGATTGTTTATAGTAACAGTGGACGTATTCGTGGAAAAGTGGCAAAAGATAAAATCGATACAACCGATCCGGTAACCCAGGCTCGCCTGTTGGAAGAAGGTGGAGAAATTTCGGACTATAGTATTATGGATGCGGTGAAGAAAGCACGCGGTTGCGATTTGGCTATTGTTGTGGTAGGTGGCTATGGACTCCGTTCCGATTGGGGATTGCGTACGTACGGAGAGTCGGCTGACCGTCCTTCCATTGATTTCTACGGTCGTCAGGAGGAACTGATTCGGGCCGTCAGCCAGACTGGTATTCCTGTCGTAGCAGTTATTGTGAACGGTAAGCCTTTGAACAACGAATGGACTACCCGGAATATTCCTGCCATTGTGGATGTGTGGGAACCGGGTATGTATGGTGGACAGGCTTTGGCCGAGATATTGTTGGGTAAGGTCAATCCGTCCGGAAAGTTGCCTATTACGATACCGCAGCAGGCCGGACAGGTACCTATGTTCTATTATCAAAAAGAGACACGCTATTCTACGGGATATGCTTTGGGCTCTTCGCGTGCAGATGACCGTCCGGCCTATTGCTTCGGCCACGGCTTGAGCTATACGCGTTTCGAGTATTCGGATTTGAAAATGGATACATTACTGACTGCGGGACAGGATTTGAAAATTTCTTTCCGTGTAAAGAATGCCGGAGAGCGGGAAGGGAAGGAAGTTCCCATGCTCTTTATCGGTGATGATGTGTCGAGTGTGGTGACCCCCATTGCCATGCTGAAGGGTTTCGATAAGATTACTTTGCGTCCCGGTGAAGAGAAAAACGTTGATTTTACAGTACCCTACAACCAATTGGGTTTGTGGAATGCAGAGATGAAGTACGTTGTAGAACCTGGTACGTTTTCTGTAAGAATTGGGCGTTCGTATGATGACATACGCCTGAAAGGGGCTTTTGAGGTAGTAGAATAGTCTTTATTAATTTAATTGATAGTAAAAATGAAACAGAGTGTGAAAATCAATTGGCTGCTGATACTGGTTTTATTGGTAATGATGCCCGGTAGCATGCAAGCGCGTGAAAAGAAAAACAAAAAGTCAGAAACCGAACAGACTACCGGTGCACAGGATCGTGAACAATGGGTGAAGTGGTTGTGGAAGATATCCTATCCTGTCATTCATAACTTGGCAGAAGGAACCTTGCACCAGAATATGCCGATAGAGACCGTAAATGGAAATCCGGCTGGCTATGACGAAATAACCCATCTGGAAGCTGTGGGGCGTACATTGGCCGGTGTGGCTCCCTGGCTGGCTTTGCCCGATGATGATACGGAGGAAGGCAAGCTGCGCAAGCAGATGCGCGAGGAGGTTTTGAAGGGATTGAAGAATGCGGTTGACCCCAATTCGCCTGACAAGCTGAACTTTACGAAACAGGCTCAGCCCATTGTGGATGCTGCCTATCTGGTACATGCTTTCTTGCGTGCTCCCAAAGCTTTGTGGGAACCGTTGGATAAGGTGACTAAACAACGCTATATTGATTCGTTCAAGGCATTGCGCGACCGTACGGGTGCCTATAACAACTGGTTACTTTTTACCGGCTTGACCGAAGCCTTCCTGATGCAGCAGGGTGAAAGAGCTGACCAGTTCCGTTTGCGTGTGTCGAAGAACAAGATACAGGAATGGTACGTAGGCGATGGTTGGTACAGCGACGGAAGCAAGTTCAGCATGGACTACTACAATTCGTATGTGCTGAATCCTATGATGGTGGCTATGATGGAGACACTGGTTCCTTTCCGCTGGGCCAGCCAGAAAGAATACGAACAGGCTTTGAGCCGCATGGTGCGTCATGCCGAGTTCTGTGAACGTATCATTGGTCCGGACGGTACGTATCCGGCTTTCGGACGTTCGGTGACTTACCGCACGGCTGCTTTCCAGTCATTGGCCGACGTGGCGTTGCGCGGAAAGCTGCCCAGCTTTATCAAGCCGGCTCAGGTGCGTTGCGCCCTGACTGCGGTACATCGAAATATGTACGAAGGCAATCAGAACTTTGACAAAGACGGCTGGCTTGTGTTGGGCTTCAACGGCCACCAGCCCGAAGTGGCCGATGGATATACATCGACCGGCAGCCTTTATATGGCAACATTGAGCTTCCTGCCTTTGGGACTTCCTGCTGACAATCCATTCTGGACTGACGAACCGGCCGACTGGACTACCAAGAAGGCTTGGAAGGGTGAGAAGATACGCAAGGATTATAAAGTGGAGTATTGATAATCCTTTGATTGAATAAGCATCATTATGAAAAAAAGATTTTTTGTATATGTAATGCTGATGATGATAGGAATACATATTTATGGTATTCCTCATGCATTGGGCTTGTTCTCAGATTCAGATCAGGGAAATCGCAACAATATGTTGTGGTATGACCGGCCGGCCTCAACATGGGTTGAGGCCCTTCCGGCCGGTAACGGACGGTTGGGAGCCATGGTATATGGAGGAACTTCTCGTGAGACCATCCAGCTTAACGAAGAGAGCTTGTGGGGTGGTATGCCTGTAGAAAGTAATGCAGATGCGGCTGTCTACATTCCAAAAATCCAGCAATTGTTACTTGATGGGCAAATAGAAAAAGCCATAGAACTTTCTGAAAAATATCTTAAGGGAAGTCCTATGCGTATCCGTCCTTATCAAACTTTTGGTAATCTGTATATTGATTTTCTTGGAGGATATAATCCGTCAGCCAAGATTTCTGCATACAGACGAGAACTGGATATGGAAAAAGGTATAATCCGTACGGCTTATCGTCAGCATGGTGTTACTTATGTTCGCGAATTGCTGATTTCGGCAGTTGATAACTTGATGGCTCTGAGGCTGACATCAGATACGCCCGGATCTTTGACTTTCCGTTTGCAATATAATAGGGAAGCGGATGCTACCGCCTATCCTGCAGGGAATAATGAATTGCGTATAGAGGGGCAGCTGTTCGATTTGCCAGAAGAAGATAAATGTGCCCCCGGATTGCATGAACGTTTTGCCGGTATCATACAGGGACATCATACCGGAGGAAGGATGACCGTACGGTCCAATGCTTTCTATATTGAGAATGCCGATGAAGTTACGTTCTATTTTACAGCTTCTACTGATTATGATTTTTCTCTGCTGAATTTTAATTCTTCCATCAACCCGATACAACGTTGTAGGGATATTTTGGAGAAGGTTAAAGGGCAGAAATACGAAGATATTAAAGAACGACATATTCGGGAACATGCATCGCTTTTTAACCGTGTATCTTTCTATTTGGGTGAAGCGCCTGAACTTCCGACGGATCAGCGACTGGAACAGGTAAAAAAAGGGAATACAGATTTACCTCTTATTACGACTTATTTTCAATATGGACGTTATCTGTTAATGAACTCATCCCGGTATCCGGGTGTACTTCCAGCCAATCTTCAGGGAATCTGGAACAAAGATATCGACCCGATGTGGAGTTCGGATTTCCACACAAACATCAATATTCAGATGAATTATTGGCCGGCCGAAGTCTGCAACTTGTCAGAAACGGTATTGCCTTTGTCCAATTTGATTAATGCACTAAGGGTACCTGGACGTATAACGGCTCGGAAGACTTTTAATTCAAAAGGATGGACTGTCAATCATGTGGCCGATCCTTATGGGCATACTTCCATATCGGATGGAGTGGGGTGGGGAACATTCCCCATTGCCGGTGCATGGCTGGTGCTCCATCAATGGGAACATTATTTGTTTACCGGTGATAAAGAATATTTGAAGAATGAAGCTTATCCGGCTATGGTAGAAGCGGCTGAATTTATTCAAAACTTTCTGATTAAAGATAAAAACGGATATCTGGTGACTGCCCCTTCCAATTCTCCGGAAAACCGTTACAGACTGAATGGTAAGTCATATAATCTTACCTATGGGGCTACCATGGATATAGAGATTATCAATGAACTGATTGATGCTTGTCTGGAATCTGGTAAAGTTGTACCGAGCAGTTCTGATTTCAATAACCAGCTGAAAAATATAAAGAAACAGTTGCCGCCCATTCGTGTCAGTCCAAAATATGGTACAATTCAGGAATGGATTGAGGATTATGAAGAAGTGGAACCCGGTCATCGACACATATCGCATCTGTTTGGACTTTATCCGGGAAAACTGATTAACGGTTCGGATAAAAAACTGTTCGAGGCTGCCCGGAAAACTATTGAACGACGTAGGTTTTACAATGAGAATGAGGGACATAGGAATGGTACCTATACCGGATGGAGTAGAGCTTGGATGATTAATTTTTATGCTCGTCTGCTGGATGGGGAAGAAGCTGGCAAAAATGTGTCTTTGCTGTTGCAGAAGAATACTGCAAACAACTTGTTTAACTTGCATCCACCATTCCAGATAGACGGTAATTTCGGTGCCATCGCAGGAATAGCAGAAATGTTGTTGCAAAGTCATAAGCCGGAAGTTCATTTGTTACCGGCACTTCCACCGGAATGGAAAGATGGTGAAATCAAAGGATTGCGTGCCCGTACTGGTATGACAGTGGATATGAAATGGAAGGATGGACACCTGATTTCTGCCGTTATCCAATCTGATTTTGACCAGAAAATCACCGTACGGTATGGTGACAAAAAAAAGAAAATCTCTGTAAAAGCTAACAAACCTTATCATCTGACATTTTAATAACAAATCGTCTCTGAACTGTTAGATACGGTCCAGGTGATATATTGTTTTTGAGAGAAAGGACGTTTTGTCCCGGGAAGGCAGGTGAGATCTGTCAAACTTGGACAGAACGTTCTGTTCTTTTATGAATTCTTTTGTACGGGTATTGTACAATAGGTGTCAATACCCCCATCTTTGGATAAGGTAGGCTACACCTCGGTAGTAAAAAGCTGAAAACAATATTTTCATCTTTTGTACTTCTCTCGGTTTGCACTATCTTTGCATCATTATAAACAATGTTTGAACACCATGAAGAATAAGTTGTTGTTATCTGCATTTATTGGAGCTCTTTCGTTCGGAACTCTTTCCGCGCAGGATTTCCATTTGCAACCTACTCCCCAAGTGTATGAAACTCTCCAGGATAGCATAGCCCTGCCTGGAACTTACAGTCTTTCGGCCGATACCGAAGGGCTGGTTGCCGATGCCGTCCGTCTGCTGGGTACGCTGTTGCCTGACTGTCAGGCCAAAGCTGCTTTCCGGATAACGGTAGGTGTCAAGGGCGACAAGGCAGTACGCAAGTATGCCCGTCGGATACCGTCCAAGGCTGAAGGCTATTACCTGAAGATAGACAAGAATGAAATTGTAATTGCCGGTGCCGACGCACGCGGCGCCTATTACGGTGTACAGACGCTGGCACAGCTGTTGACCTTGCCCAAATTGCCGCTGGCCGAGATTACCGATTATCCTGACATTCCCTATCGTGGAGTGGTCGAGGGGTTCTACGGTACCCCCTGGAGTCATGAGGCCCGTCTGCGGCAATTGGATTTTTATGGTCGCAACAAGATGAATGTGTATCTGTACGGCCCGAAGAATGATCCGTATCACAGTACTCCGAACTGGCGTAAACCTTATCCGGAGCGCGAAGCTGCCCAACTGAAGGAGTTGGTAGACAAGGCCCGCGAGAACAATGTTATCTTCTATTGGGCCATCCATCCAGGGCAGGACATCCAGTGGAATGAGGAAGACCGCCAGAACCTGCTGAACAAATTCGAAAAGATGTATCAGCTGGGAGTACGCGGCTTTGCCGTGTTCTTTGATGATATCTCGGGCGAGGGTACCCGAGCCGACAAGCAGGCCGACCTATTGAACTATCTGGACGACCATTTCGTAAAAGTGAAAGGCGACGTGGAACCGCTCATTATGTGTCCCACGGAGTACAACAAGGCCTGGTCTAACGTGAAAGGCGGCTATCTGACTACATTGGGCGAGAAACTGAACGAAGGCATTCAGATAATGTGGACGGGTAACAGCGTTATTGCTACCATCGACCGTGCGACGATGGACTTCATCAACCCGCTCCTGAAACGAAAGGCCTATATCTGGTGGAACTTCCCCGTGTCTGACTACGTACGCGACCATCTGCTTATGGGCCCTGTCTATGGCAATGCACTCGACATCAAGGACGAGATGGAAGGTTTCGTGTCCAATCCCATGGAACATGCCGAAGCGTCCAAAATCGCTTTGTACAGCGTGGCCGATTATGCCTGGAACCTGTCCGACTACGACAGCGACGCTTCTTGGCGGCGCGCTATCAAGGATCTGATGCCACGTCATGCCGCTTATCTGGAAACCTTTGCCACCCATAATTCCGACTTGGGGGCCAATGGACACCGCTTCCGTCGTGACGAGTCGGTAGCCATCCAGCCGGCCTTGGAAACATTGCGTTCTACTTACGAGAAGCAGCATACAGTCGATGAAGCGGCCTGGCGTCAGGTCAGCGAGGAGTGCCGCAAGATTGTTACTGCTGCCGATGTGCTGTCTGTTTCTCAGGAGAATCAGCCGTTGGTAGCCGAAATGCAGCCTTGGCTGATGCAGTTCAAGCTGGTGGGACAATACGGCGAGGCCGTTCTGCAGATGATGCGTGGGGCTGCAACCGACAGACAGGAATTTGAAACAGCCTATGAACATGCCAAGGCATTGCAGCGCATGATGTATAAAGTGGATACCACCTACAACCAGAATCCCTATCAGCCGGGTGTGAAGAGTGGCAGCAAGGTATTGCTTCCTACTTTCTATGCCTTGTTCGAGTCGAGTGTAGGTGTTTACAATCAGACGCATCGGGCGGCTTTGGATACACGTGCTGTCTATATGCCCTACAGTTGGAGTAGCGATGTTGCTCAGTTGGCTGCTTTGCCGGTGGTACGTAAGGGAAAGAAAGGCAACGTGTCGCCGTCCAACGAAGTGATCCGTTGGCAGGCAGGAGGTGAAGCTCTGTTGACCATGGACCAGTTACGTACCTTGAAGTACCTCACTGTTGACTTTGGTACGGCCGATGCGCCGAAACTCATCCGGCTGGAGGTGACTGCCGATGGGCAGAATTGGGAAGAAATCGCTCTTCAACCCGCCAACGGAAAGACTCGTTTCAAGGTGGATGTTGATGGCCGTAGTGTCCTGAAAATCCGTCTGACCAATGTGACCGGTCAGGAACAGAAGGTTTACTTCAAGCAGTTCAGTCTGGAGGAAAAGTAATCGTGTCGCTATTGTCATACTGATGTCTGAGGGTGCTGACGAGTGGAAGTAGCTCTTGGAAGAGTATGAAATTTTAACGCCTGGATATATTTCCATTATATCTAGGCGTTATATTGTTGTGGCGTGATCTCGAAGAACTCTAGATCTCACGTCCTTATTCTCGTTTTGTAGAGGTATGATTATTCCTTTTTTGTGGTTTGCAAAAATACGCCGGTTCTCTGTTAGGCTGACTTGTCTCTTGTTTTCCCCATTCAGTGTTGGGTGTGTCCGATAAAGTCAATTCCAGTTCTCCCCCTTTTATAATGTCATAATAATCAATGTGGCATTGAAGATGAGGCTTACCGTTCAATGTAGCGTTTTGGATGTACGGACTATTCTTGGTTTGCCTTTTTACGCGGATGGTGAAAACTTGGTCGTCTTTCACCCGGATGCGTATTTCGTCGAATAGAGGCGTACTCAGTTCCATCCGAGTGTCACCCGGACATATGGGGTGGAGGCCAATCGAGGCTAATACATACCAAGCTGACATCTGACCTACATCTTCGTTGCCGACCAATCCCTTCACCTCGTTCTTGTAAGCGTTGAGGCAGATGAAATGGGTCCAGTATTGGGTCTTCCAAGGTTGTCCCAGTCGGTTGTAAAGGAAAGGAACGTGGTGAACCGGCTCGTTGGCATGGTTGTAATACTGATTCCATAAGAAATGTGAGGGTGTGTGAGCGAACATATAATCTAATTCTTCCAGTGCTTTCTCTCGTCCACCCATCAACTCGGCCAATCCGTCTATATCGTGGGGGACAAACCATCCTTGCTGGAACGGATTCGACTCTGTGCAACCATATCCTTCTGTGAGTCGTCCCTTTGCAGGCCAAGGCAGAAACTGACCCTGTTCATCTTTGGGGCGGAAACTTTGGTGCTCGGTGTCGTAGATGTTCCGGTAGGATTGTGCAAGTTCACGGTAATGTTGTTCTTCTTGTGTCTTACCCAAGTCTTTGGCCCATTCGGCCATGCACCATTCTGTATAGGCGTATTCCAGGGTCTTGGATATGGAGTGGGGTACGTATCCATGGGGAGCATTGCCGTTCATTCGTGAAGTGCGGTCGGCATATTGCCAGGCTTTCTCCACATCGTAGTCCCGAATGCCTTTGCGGTATGCATCCACCAAGACGGAGATGGCAGGATTGCCTACCATACATCCGGTGTAAGCATTCAGAAATTCCCAGCGTTCCAAGTAATCTTTTCCACTTTCTTCAGCCTGTGTAATCAGTGAGTTCAGCAGGTCGTTCACTACATCTGGCCGGATGAGGGTCAGCAGGGGCATTTCGCTGCGGAATACGTCCCATCCACTGAAAATGGTACGTTTGTGAAAATTGTGGCTACGGTGGATCTGCTTGTCGCCACCTGGATACTCGCCATTCACATCGGCAAAGAGTCTTGGATCCAGCATCGTGCGATACAGGGCCGTATAAAAAATGTGTTTCAGGTTTTCGTCTTGGGTGTCTATTTCGATTCGGGACAATGCTTCGTTCCAGGCTTGGTAATTGGCGTGTCGGATGCGTTCAAAATTCCAGTCTGCGATATCGGTTTCCAGATTGAGACGGGCGTTTGCTTCGCTTACAAAAGAGATGCCTGCTTTCATTAAGACTTCTTCTCCTTCTTGGGTCTCGAATTCGCTGAAGAAACCGATATGTTTCCCTTGGAAGGAAGATACCTGCTTGTGAATTTCAGCTTGGGAGACTATTTGCTGGAAAGCATCGGATTCTATAAATTCTCTTTTCCGGGATTGTCCCTCCGGAATGGCGGCCGACCATACTCCATAGTTCTGTAAAGGTTTGGAGAATTGAGCATAAAAGTAGACGGTATAGTCGGCCTTTCCGTCTCCGTTCCCCCAGCCTCCACCTTCGGGTGGGCAAATCATTTTGCCGCTGATGGTGTGGTCGTCAACGACTTTCACTTCCTGCCAGGTGGAAGTTCCTCCGACCCTTCGTGCCAGGTCTATCTGGATACGGGCATTTTTGCACTTCGGATAAGTGAAACGAAGTATGCCGGCATGTTGGGTGACAGTCGCTTCCGCTTGTATTTGGTAGTCTGATAGTTTTACCGAATAATAACCGGCTTTTGCCTGTTCTGATTTTTTGTCGTAACGCGACCGATAACCCGCATCCGGATTGCTGAGCTTCCCTGAGTTGGTATGCATAGGCCCGGTGGTCGGCATAACGAGGAAATTGCCCAGGTCGCCATACCATCCGATACCGCTCATCTGTGTGAAGGCAAATCCTTCTATGCTCTCGTGTTCATAACTGTATCCCGGCCCATTGTCGCCTCCGGTGATTGTATTGGGGCTTAATTGTACCAGCCCGAATGGATAGGTGGCTCCGGGAATGGTTTTTCCCAGACCATGGCTGGCACCGGCGTCCCGGATGTTTGTACTTGCACCGATAAACGGATTGACATAGTAGGCTGCTTCCTTTTCGTGGTCCGAAGCCGCGGAGGCAAATAGGACCGTATACTTGAGGCAAAGCCATAAGATAATTAGCGCTTTCTTCATTTCTGTTGTTCTTAGTTAATAGCTTGATTTTTGTCGTAACTATCTACTTTAGCGCGCTAACTATTAACATTAGCGCGCTAACTATGGACTTTACGGTATCTCTTTTTAAGATTGGGAGGAGGCTGTTTACTCCCATTCCGGTACATCCTGATGATAGAGGTGCTCGACAAAGAAATCGTGTATGCGCCTCATTTCGTATGTACCTCCCAAAGAATGGCCGCGGTTGGGCAGATAGAGCTGTTCGAAAGGCTTGTTGGCGTTGACCAGTGCGTTGACTACCTGGAGTGTGGAAGCCGGGTCTACATTGTCATCCAGTTCGCCGTTCACCAGCAGCAGTTTCCCTTTCAGACGCCAGGCGTTGTCTACATTCGAACTCCGGCTGTAGGATTCGTCGATAGGATAGCCCATCCATTGTTCGTTCCACCACATCTTGTCCATACGGTTGTCGTGGCATCCGCACAGCGCTACGGCCACCTTGTAGAAATCGTTGTGGAAAAGCAGGGCGCTCAAGGCATTCTGTCCGCCGGCCGACCATCCGAAGATGCCTACCCGGTTCAGGTCCATGTAGGGATAGCGTCGGGCCGCTTCCTTCATCCAGGCAATCCGGTCGGGGAAACCGGCATCCTTCAGGTTCTTCCAGCAGACGTCGTGGAAGGCTTTCGAACGGTTGGCAGTTCCCATGCCGTCGATCATGACCACGATGAATCCCAGTTCGCAGAGCCGGTAGCCGGCAAAGTTGCGTACAATGAAGGACTTGGGCACATGGGAATCGTGCGGACCGGCGTAGATATATTCGATGACCGGATAACTGCGTGACGGGTCGAAGTTGGAAGGTCGCAGAATGGTACCCCATATATCCGTTTTTCCGTCCCTGCCTTTGGCCGAGAAGACTTCGGGCATCGTCCAGCCCTCTGCTTTCAGTCCGCTGATGTCGGCTTCCTGTACGTCTCCTGTCTGTTTCCCATCTTCCGTGCGCCTTGTGAGGCTCTTGTAGGGCATGTCGGGACGCGAGTAGCAGTCGGCCATATACTGGAAGTCGGGCGAGAAGGAAACTTCATGATTGCCGTTTTCGGGTGTCAGGTCTGTGAATCCGCTGCCGTCCAGCCGTATCTTGCAGTAGTGGATGTTATAGGGGTCCTCACCCTTATACAAGCCTGAGGCTTTGAAGTAGACGGTTTGGTCGGGTTCGTCTACCTTGACCACTTCTCTTACGACCCATTCTCCTTTCGTCAGCTGGTGGAGGACATTACCCTGGTTGTCCAGCAGGTAGAGATGCCTCCAGCCGTCTCTCTCGGATATCCACAGCATTTCTTTCCCGTCGTTCAGGTCGTGACGGAACAGGCGGTTGTAATAGATGAATGTCTTCGAACGTTCGTCGGCCAGGTGGGTAATCTGCCCGTTTTGGGCATTCACTTCGGCCACAATGTAGCGTTGGTGGCCACGCTGGTTATATTCGAAGGTGAAGGCCCGGCTGTCTGCCCGCCATCCCGTCAGGCGGAGGCTGTACGGGTTTTCGTAAAGCCGGGTGTCCAGAGGAATGGCTTTTCTCTGTTCCACATCGAAGAGTACGGGCAGGCTGACTGGCAGTACATCTCCCGGCTTGTCGTAGCGTATCCATTTCAGCGAAGGCTGCAACTGGTCTTTGGGGCTGGAGCTGGTCAGGGGAATGTGTCGGCCCGGCGCCTGGCGGGTGCGGAGCGTTACCAGTTTGCGGGAGTCGGGCGACCATGAAATGTCGGCCGAGTAGTAGAGATCCTTGATACCGTCTGTCGTCAACGGATATTCTTTCCCGTCGGCCACGGTGCGGAGGTAGAGGTTACAATCCTTGATGTAGGCATCCATCTTGCCGTCGGGCGAAAGGATGCCTCTTGCCACATTGTTTTCTGCCGACCGGCCGGAGGGGTTACCCGGTATCTGTTCGCTCAGCCTGTTTCTGGAAATCAGGTAGACGTATGACTTGTCGCCGTATCGGAACAACAGGCTGTCTTTGCGCACCTCTTCCCGTTGCAGGCCGAGGTTATAAGGCTGTATTTCCTTTTGGACCAGTTTGCTCAGCACTTTGGCCAGTCGGACGGGGTCGAACAATCGTGTTTTCTTGCCGGAGGAGGCGTCTGTCCTGTAATAGACTGTTCCCTGCCGTTCTTTATTCTTGTACCAGAATTCATGTCCGTCTCCTATCCAATGGGGGCGGATGGCATCGTTGTAGACAGTGGGCGCATGAAAGAACAGCGAGTCTGCTCTCCGGTAGTCGTTTGAGGTCACTTGCCCGCAGACGGGTACAACTACCCCAGTTGTGCAGCAGAACAATATAATCTGTATCAGTTTTGAATAAGTGTTATGCATGGCATTATTTGATGTGTGATGGATTGATTTCGTGATAAACCAGGCGTGCCGTTTCAACAGGATCACCCTGGGCTGTTTGCGGATAGGGGTTGTGCTTCAATGTCCAGGCCTCTTCCAACGCATAGAAGTCGATGGCAGCCGGCGTCTGGCCGTTCAGCTTGGCTTCCAGATAGTCGAAATAGGTTTTCCAACGCAGGTAGTAGAAGTCTTTCAGCAGTCCGCTCCATTCCTTGTGGGCATAGTCCCGCAGACCTCCCGCATCGGCTGCCCGACGGTTGCCCCAGGTGGTAATCTGTACGCGGGCGTTCCACTCCAGCCAGTCTTTTTCGGCCTCTGTATCGCCCATGTTCCGTGCCATTCCTGTCCATCGGCCCAGACAGAACTCATCGCGGGTAGCCAGCAGGCGGTCCTGCAGTTCTATCAGGCGGAGGAAACGGTGGGAAGCAGCTTTGAACAGATTCTTCTCTCCGGCGCGGTACGCACTCGTCACAACGGAATAGACCAACCGTCCCTTTTCGGCTACGGCCTGGCGCACGATGTCTATCAGGTCGTATTCAAAGTTGTTGTTGCCTTTGAAGCGCGGGGCGGCTTCCACCATCAGTCGGGCGGCTTCCATCACATCTTCCGGTTTGTAGTAATCTTTCATTTCGGACCAGCTGGAAGCCTGATAGGCCTTGAGCGAAGGACGTGCGCAGAAGATGGATTCGTGCGTACCCTGCTGGGTGGAGGCCGGCGGGCAGTTGTAGATACTGTTGCGCAGCAGTTCCCAGGCCTGTTCTATTTGTGGGTCACTCTTGCCGTAGCGTGCGCGGATGTATTCTTTCAGCCATGTGTCGCTGGTGAAGGGAACGTTGCGCCAGGGCAGCTCGCTGATGAGTTCGTACATCACCGGATTGTTCTCTATCCCTTCCATCGTCAGACCTACGCCTTTCAGCGTCTGGCCGAAGCGGCTGTCGCGTGCCTTGTAGAATTCGTCGATGACGTGCGACATCTTGCCGTGCAACCCCACATTGCCGCCATAGTTGAGCAGCATGCAGTACAGCCAGTCATGCGTTCCGAAACCGTTCTTCCTGTACCACGTCGAGGCCGGATCGCCCCATTGCGGACGGCTTTCCGAATACAGGTCGAGCACAATCAGGTCGCCTGCGGGCAGGTTGGCTATCATTTGTTCGTAGGGGCAACGTTGCCAGGCTTGGGCTACCCATACGGCTTTCGGGTTGGCCCGCTTCATGGCGGCGTGGATTGCTTTTCCGGCCGCATCGAGGTCTACCCCCGCTACACTGCCTCCTTCGTGGAAGGGATCCATGCTGTAGTAGTTGGCTTTGCCGTAAAGTTTGGTCAGCTCTTCGTAATAGAGGTCGGCTATGCGTTGGAACTGGGTGTCGGTAGGCTGCAGGATGGCCGGACGCCGGTAGCCGCACCATAGTCCCGGTTCGGCTACATCCAGCCCGAGCTTTTCCTTGGCATTGTTGGGCACCATGCCCGAGTAACCGGGCAGAACGGGTTCTATGCCGAACTCCCGCATGCGTTTGAGTATCTTTTTCTGAAGTTCTTCCTGCTGTTCGTACCAGTGGGGGGTATTGGGACCTCCCCAGGCTTCCAGATTGTTCATCAGCCACCAGGCCTGGAAAGCCGGTCCGGCCACGAAGCTGTTCACCTCGTCCGTGCTGTAGCCCAGCCGGGTAAGTACGTTCCGCCAGACACTGGCTGTACCCGTGATGGCCAGGGGCAGGTTGATGCCATGCAGGGCCATCCAGTCAATCTCCTGCTCCCACCGTTTCCAGTCCCAGAAAGCCATGGAATAGGAGTGGGTACAGTAGTTCAGGTAGTAGCGGTGTTTCAGTGGCGTTTCGTGCCGTTCCTTTTTCGTGACGGCAGGCAATACGTCAGGCAGTTCGGCCTGCATGTTGTTCCAGGTCAGGTGGATACCGGCATGATACTTCAGATACCAGTGTATGCCTGTGGTAATGCTGATGGAGTTGTTACCTCGGACTACGACCTTTTCCCCTTTCTGGTCGAGTTCGAAGAAGTCGGTATCCGATTTCACGTATTCGATGGCAAACTTGCGGGAGGCACCTGCATCGATGCGTTCCAGCAGGCCTTTGACGGGAGTTCCTCCCCGGCTGGTCAATGCCAGAAGAAACAGCCCGATCAGTGTAAGTGTCAGTTTTTGCATAAGACTTTCTGTTTTTCAGGTTTGTATGTGGAGGAATGATTCTGCTCAGCGGGTCAGGTTGAATACTTCTCCGGCTTTCATTTCTTTCTCGACCACTTTACGGGTAAAGGGGTTGAAGACTTTCAGCAGGCCACCTCTTTCTGATGTGATGCGGATGCTTTCCGTTTCGCCGTTACGGTAGGTAGCGCTGACGAGGAAGGCACCCATGGCCCTCAGGTTACGGAAGGAGGCATTCTGCCAGGTCACCGGCAGGGCAGGAAATACCCGTATGATGCCGGTGTGGCTTTGCAGGAGCATCTCCTGTATGGCCGATGCGCAGGCAAAGTTGCCCTCCAGCGTAAAGGGACGGTACGTGAGACTGGAATATCCTTTTTTCAGTTGGTCACCGTTCAGGTGGAAGCTGTTGGGCGAGCAGAAGGCTTTGGCAAAGATATGAAGCGAACGTGCGGCGGCATCACCGTCGAAGACACGGGCCTGCAGATTGGCCAGCCAGCTGTACGTATAGCCGCACCAGCCTTGCGGACCCATTTCCTGGAAGTGATGGATGGAGCGTTCGATGAGCTGCCGTGCCTTTTTCCCTTGCGATGCGTCAATCAGGCCCATGGGATGGATGGCCAGCAGATGCGACAGATGGCGGTGGGAGTATGTGAGCGGGTAGCCGGGAGCGATGGTCAGGCCGGTACAATCGACATCCAGGTCGGGCCATTCGGCAAGCTGTTGTTTCCAGTGTGCGGCTTCTTCGTTCAACTGCAGATGTTCGGCCATTTCGCCGGCTGCCTGGAGGGTGAAGCGGATACAGGCTAGGTCGTAGTTGGTGGTTTGCTTGAACCAGGCTTCCAGACGGTTGTCGTTGATCTCGGGCGAGCTGGACAGAGGCAACTGTCGTTTCCCGTTCGAATCTTTCACGGAAATGTTCTCAAAATAGCGTGCCGCTTCCTTTACCCAGGGGTAAGCTCTTTCGCGCAGGAAGGTGTCGTCGGCCGAGTATTTCCATTGCAGGTAGAAGTGCTGTGCCAGCCACCCCGATGCAGTAGGTTGGTGGGAGTATGGATTCCATCCGCCCAGGTTCTTGCCGTCCAGGGTCGAGATGCAGGGCACGTTCAGGCCTTCCACGCCAAAGAACTGGCGGGTATAGGCCTCGCTGTTCTCCTTGATTTGCCAGAGCCAGTCGGTGAAGACGGCCGATTCTTCCAGGTGGTTGGCCGCATAGCCCGGCCAGTAGCTCAGCTGGGTGTTGAGGTCGTTGTGGAAATCACCTCTCCAGGGTGGTGTCTGCCCGTTGTCGGCCGTCCATACGGCCTGCAGGCAGATAGGGGGTGCATCCTTGCGCGAGGCAGCGCCGAATTTGTACATCTCCAGATACCATTGCCGCTCCAGCAGCGGGTCGTCGGGCAGGCTGAGGCTGCACTGTTCCCAGTAGTTTTTCCACCAGCCTGTATGCTCGTGCAGGGCGGTGGCAAAGTCTTTGGCGTAGCTCTTCATCTGTTTGGAGGCCGGTGTGGCTTCGCTGTAGGGTGTGCCCTCTGTGGTGAGGCAGAAGGTTCCCTCTAATGTCTGTGCGTCAGGCTGTTTCCAGCGAACGTCTATTTCGTAAGCCACGTCGCCATAGGCTTTCTGCCGGTAAGTGATATGCCCGTCTTTGGCGGTTATTCTTCCTTTCTTATATCCCAGTCGTGCCAGTGAGTTATGCTCGATTTTTACATCTTGAGGCGCTTCGTAGGCAGGAGTCACCAGTTGCACTTCGGGCATCTGCGGCAGGTGTGTAAAGCGAAAGTGCCCCACCTTGTCGGCAGCGTTGGTGAAGATCTGTGCGGTTGCACCATTCTCCCACGTGATGGTACATACGGCGGTATGGACATCCAGCTCGGCGCTTTTCACGCTGCCCAGGCCGGCGATGGGAATTTCGATGGCGCCTGCGGGAATCTTGGTGGGTGCGATGTCTTTGCTGGTACGGTCGTCAATGATACGGTGTACGGGAGCGATGTCTTTCTTCTCCACAGCTTCGCACACGAAGCGGAAGGTATAGTCGGGACCCGAAAATTCCTTGACGGGGCGCAGGTCCCACAAGTCGGCACGGTCGAGTGCCAGACGTAGTTTGTCGCCTTTCTGCCAGACGAGTGCTCCCATGATGCCGTTTCCCAGCGGGATACCTTCGTCCCATACTTGCGGAAGCCGGGCGAAGTGCAGGCCGTGGACCGCAGCCGGTCTGTCTGTGGGTTGGGATACTGCGGCGGGTGTTATGGAGAATAAGCCGCCGGTTGTCGGAGCTGCATGGAGCTGCCCCAAGCTCGTGGCCAGAAGTACGAGCAAGCCGATGTTTCTTGTTTTTTTCATGGATAAATTTGAATGTGACGCAAATATAGTGCTTTTGTGGAAGAGCAAAATGAAAAAACTGTTATTTTTGTGGCATGAAAAACTTGAATGTATAACTGATGAAACGCTTATTCCTTATTTTTCTGTCATTTTGCTGTTATGCCCTTGTGCAGGCCCAACCGCCGTTGGCATACGACTTCCCCGAGAAGCCGCAGAGTGCCTGCTACGGGCAGGATGCGGCGAAGTGTTACCGGCTGGTCGAGAACCAGGCCCGTTACTTGCTTTCCATCGTCAGGCCCTGGCACGGCGACAACCGTTACAAACTGCTGACCGCCACGAAGGGTGGCGAAGAACACATCACGCGGCCCAACACGGGGGCGATAGCTATCTTCTGCTTCCTCCACCGCTTTGGCGATTATTCGGAACGCGAGGTGGGGGTGTCGCGTCAGGTGCTGCTCAACGACTACATCATCCCGATGATGCGCTATGTGCTGTCGGTACACAAGACCGGCGACAAGACGTTCGACGACGGCAAGCAGTGGGGACGGAGCTGGCAGTCGGCCCACTGGACGCACCAGCTGGGGCAGGGAGCCATGTCGGTGTGGAACGTCCTTCCCGAAGAAATCCGTGCGGGCGTGCTGCGGGTGGTGCGTGCCGAAGCCGATGAAATAGCTTCGAAGAATCCTCCCTATAACCTGACGGTGGACAGCAAGTCGGAAGAAAATGCCTGGAATGCCGGTGCCCTGTCGGCCGCGCTGATGCTGATGCCCGGCGACGCTCGGGTACCTGTGTGGCAGGAGGCTTTGCAGCGCTGGCTCCTGTCGGCCTACCTCTGCCCCAATGATGCGGATAAAGAGATCTTGATTGACGGTCGGCCGCTGAAAGACCAGTTCGAAGGGGCCAATATCTACAACGACTATACCTTGGAAAACCACGGGCTGGTACACCCCGATTATATGACGGCCTGCACGCTGAAGGGCGAGGTGATGATCGACTTCCTGGCCACCGGCCGTCCGATGCCCGATGCCTGCATGTACAACATCGACCACATCTACGAACAGCTGAAGATACTTCTGCTGCCTTCCGGAGGGTTTGTCTATCCCACGGGGCAGGATTGGGCCATCTTCCGTCATTGCGACTGGACCAATATGCACGCCTTCTGCCTTTACTATTACAACGATCCGGAAGCCTTGCACTGGCTGCGGGTCACGCTGGACGTCATCGACCGAATGCAGCGCAGGCATGCCGACGGGCGCATCTATGCTCCTCACGAGAATGATTTCCCTTCGTCGCAGACGTTGTGCGGGCTGGGGCTGGCCGATACCTGGAAGATGCTGATGTTGGCCAAGCCGGTGACCGAGGCACAACCCCGTCCCACCGTAGCCAAGATTTATCCCGATGGCAAGTTCTTCATCCGCAAGACGGGAACGGCGGTCCATACGGTGTCCTGGGGTAAGAAGATACAGTTCCAGGCTCTGTCGCAGTCGAAGGACCCGCTGGTGGCTCCCGACTGGCAGAACGGAGTGGGCTTCATCCGTCTGAAGGGCGAGAAGCGCAGCCTTCCGCTGAACTTGAAGGGCGTGGAGATTGATACCTTGGCAGTCGGATATACCTTCCGTCTGCACGTGGAGCACGGCGATGCCGTCCGGGCCGACTATACCGTCACTTCGCTGGAAAACGGCGACTTGCAGATTTCGGAGAAGCTGGTAGCCATGCGCGACGTGACGACCGAGGCAATCGAAACCCAGACCATCGGTATCCTGAACCATCAGGGCTGGATAGAGGAGAAGGGCTACCGTATGCTCAGTAACGAAGGGACGGAGGTGTGTATGGAGTCCATGTCGGGCGTCCGCAGGGCGGTGCAAGGCAAGGAAGTAGCGGTAGACCACCGGCTGACGGTGCGTTCGGAAAAGCCGTTGCAGGGCTCCTATACCTGCACCGACCAGTGGAAGGCGTCCAAGCAGCTCGACCGCCTGGTGCTGAACGAACAGAACGGAGAACACAGCTGGCGACGGGGAGAGGTCATCCACGAGAATACGGTGACGCTGTCGTATACCGCCGCCGACTGACGCATTTTACGGCATGTTTCGACTGCTTGTCCGATACGCCAGCCGGTGACAGTCCATGAAGTCCTGTATCCGTCCGAACAGGTTTCTGACCTCGGCGGGTGTGAAGAAATCGGTCTGTACGCCGAATTCCTGATAAAAATATCGCGGGAGGTCTGTGAGCCTGATGCCCTGTCGGTGGGCAAAGCTCCAGGCCTCCTCTTTTTCTACCGTGATTTGCCGTAGGCTCTTCGTCTGCCTCCGGTCGTTTTCGTACTCCATCTGTACGACAAAGCGGCCCGTGTCGTCGAAGCCGGCCAGAATGGCCGCGTAGTTGTCGAAGTCGGCATGGGTTTCTATAATGAGTTCTTCCAGTGTCAGCATAGTCGATTGATTTTTGGGGTATTTGCTGCAAAAATAGCGAAAGGCGAGAGGAGAACAAAATATTGAAAACTTGTTTCAGATATTTTTTATCCCGAGCCGCCTCCTATTTTATGCAAAGATAGCGAAAGGCGAGGGCAGAACGTTTTTTATCAGTCAAGATTGGTGCCGTTTTGTTTAAAGATAAAAATAATGCTTTGTGAGTAAGGATATTTTATTATTGTTTTCTACCTCCTTCTATTCGCTGTTTAAAAGTTGCCCAAATGCTTCATGGGGAATGTTTCAAACATTCGGGGGGTATGTTTGAAACATTCGACCCTTATGTTTGAAACATAGGCCCCTTGAGGTTGAAACCCGTGGGTTGGTAACTTGAGGCATGTTGGTGGAAGAAACATTTTGATTGTAAAGAATTCAGATGATTTTCGCCTGAAATAGACAGGAGGGTGTGGCGTTTTGGCGAGAATTCGTATCTTTGCATCTGTTGCAGGCTGACGGATGGTGCCGTGAGTGCACCGGACGTCCGTGATAACGATAAACTTTTGAAGAACGATGAAAAATAGAATTACAGAACTTTTTGGAATACAATATCCTGTCATTGCAGGAGGAATGGTGTGGTGCAGCGGTTGGCGGCTGGCCTCGGCAGTCAGTAATGCCGGCGGACTGGGACTGATTGGTGCCGGTTCGATGAACGCCGATTTGCTGCGTGAACACATTCGGAAGTGCAAGGCTGCGACCGACAAGCCGTTTGGTGTGAATGTCCCCCTGCTGTACAAGCATGCCGAGACCATGATGGAAGTCATCATGGAAGAAAAAGTGCCCGTGGTGTTTACGTCGGCCGGAAGCCCGAAGACGTGGACGGGCAAGCTGCACGCGGCCGGAATAAAAGTCGCCCATGTTGTGGCCAGCACAAAGTTTGCCCTGAAATGTCAGGAAGCGGGCGTAGATGCCGTGGTGGCTGAGGGCTTCGAGGCCGGAGGGCACAACGGAAAGGAAGAAACGACGACGATGGTACTTGTACCCCATGTCAGGCAGCACATAGACCTGCCTTTGATTGCCGCCGGCGGAATAGGTACGGGAGCCGGCATGCTGGCCGCTTTTGCGCTGGGAGCAGAGGGCGTGCAGATAGGTACCCGTTTTGCGCTGACCCGTGAAAGCTCGGCCAGCGACCGTTTCAAGGACTTGTGTGCCGGTCTGCAGGAAGGCGATACGATGCTGTCCTTGAAGAAAGTGGTGCCGACCCGACTCATAAAGAACGAATTTTTCCGCAGGGTGGAAGAAGCGGAAAACAGGGGCGCTTCTGCCGAGGAAATGAAGGAAATACTGGGCTTTGGCAGGGCGAAAAAGGGCATTTTTGAAGGAGACCTGGACGAAGGGGAACTTGAAATCGGGCAAGTGGCGTATCTGGTACGGGACATTCCTACGGTGCAGGAAGTTTTTGACAGTCTGATGGCGGAGTACAGGGAACGGCTGGGCAGCCTGGCCGGAATGTAGTCCGCTGGCGACGGTTCCGGGAATTTGCGAAAAGCTTGCCTTAAAAATAATTTGCACCCCGTTTTTTTGATAATTGAAAGAATAACGCTAATTTTGCGCACTCATTTTGAGATTTTGGAATATAGTATAAATCAAATAAATAATTTGTTACGATGAACGTTTCATTGCAAAACATTGACAAGGTGAGCGCGCTGCTTACCGTAAAGCTTGAGAAAGCTGACTACCAGGAGAAGGTAGACAAGGCCCTGAAGTCTTTCCG
>ENA-UONW01000690-UONW01000690.1-human-gut-metagenome-genome-assembly--contig:-CS52-NODE-690-length-47732-cov-36.282107_pt1 | contig 47732 bp, 35 predicted proteins | sample MGYA00242463_ERZ724010 | MGnify/ENA metagenome assembly ERZ724010 | reverse complement strand
ACGGCGGCGGCTTTTTTGTGTATTCCAATGACACGAAAAAAGGCTGCACGGGTGCTAAAAATCACGCGGAATATCAAAATACAAAGTCGTATCGCAAAAATCACAGTACAAAAGGCTGCATGTCATATTCCGAAAGGTGGCCTTTTACATGACAAAAGGCGGCAAATCACAATGCAAAAGGGCATCTTTTAGAATATAAAACGAAAAGAATCACAATAGAACAGAAAAATAATGTGTAAGAAGAGCTTAATGGCAGCATAAAACTAAAAAAGTTTTTGCTAAAAACTCATCACTCGTCACATTGACGTGTAAAATACTGATTATCAACAACTTGAAATGTGATGAGTTGACTTTACAAACTCGTCACATCATATAAGAAGCGGCCTTTAGAAATATGAAGATTGATAAGAAATTGTTCTAAATTACCTGATAGAAGTAATGTGTGACAAGTTAAAAAGGCAACTCATCACATTTTAATTAACTTATAACCAACAGGTTAGAAGCGAATGTGACGAGTGATGAGTTTTTAACAAAAACTTTTTTTATTCTTATATAGAACATACATCAAATATTTAACATCAATTCTCAAAAAAATAACGAGACCGTTTTGCAACAGTCTCGTTATGCTTATACTTTATTTATATATAATAAATCTTCATGCTCTGTTCACGACAATAAAAGCGACAGGAGCACGGCTATAAGATACCGACATCAGCTCCGGCTGACCTGCAAGCCCTTTGTGCTGAGCGACATGTCGACAAAACGTGCATTAGCGTTGGGACGATTGCTGTTAAGTATCTGCTTTATGCGTGCTGCAGCATCAGGATCTTTAGCCACCATATAAAGATAGCCTCCCCCACCGGCACCGGCAAGCTTATATCCAAGGCACAAGTCATCGACAAGAGCTGTTATGCTGCGCACATTTTCAGGATTAGTGCCTTTATCGATAGCCTGATTCTGCTGCCAAGTCTTACGGACAAGAAGTCCCATCCTGGTGAAGTCGGCACGCTGAATTGCCTCATACATATCAAGCGAATGTTGTTTCATTTCACGCAGTCGACACAGCTCATCACTCTGATTGAGGAACATACGACGCACAATCTCTGACAATATGTTTTTGGCAGTGCGTGTGATGCCTGTATAATAAAGGAGATGACAAGGCGTGTATTCAGGCTGAGTGAACAAGTCGGAAGGAAGCCAACGCACAACAGGACACTGGTCGAAACCGCGTGAGGTCTGCAACAGCTTGACACCACGGAGTATGCCTCCAAACTGGTCTTGCCATCCTCCGCCGGTTGTGAGCAACTGCTCGAGCACAAGAGTGCGGTGACCTATCTCGTTCTTATCCCATGCCAGTCCGCAGAAATCGTTGAGCGCACCGAGTACGGTAGAGGCAAGCACACTGCTCGTTCCCAACCCGCTGCCGGCCGGTATAGCCGACAACAAAGTAAGTTCAATGCCACATCCGAAAGCTTTAAGCTGACTCTCGAGCGAATCGAACTTATCGGCGCAATAATCGGGAACAAAGCCCGCAAGGGCCAAAGCAGCCTTAGGTATAGAGAACGGACTGCCCACATGATGGAAATCGGCAAGCTGTCCGTAAGTGGTAACTTCCTCAACGGCTCCAAGGTCGATGCTGCGCAGCACTATATGAGGCTCGCGGCACGGACGCACATAAGCCTGCAACGGCGGCTGACCGTTAAGCTCGATGGCAAGGTTGACAACGCTTCCGCCCTCCATAAGACAATAAGGCGGCGTGTCGGTCCATCCTCCGGCAATGTCGATGCGCACAGGACTGCGTCCCCAAACTATCTGATCGCCATAAACCGACATACGCGGACTCTGCTTCTCGACAAGCACCTGCTGAGTAAGTCCGTCACGCAAAAGGGCAAAGGCCTTATCTTCATTGTTCTGATACTCGTTGCCACGGATACGTGCAAGTTCAGAACGGAACATCGAATCATGTATGCGCGTAAGCAACGGAGTGTCATCGCCAATAACATCAGGCTCAGGAATGTTGAACCGTGCAAATTCGTGAGCCGCATCGTCAAGGTCGACCTGATAGAACACACTGTGCTCATAGTTACGCGCCAAAGCCTGCCAGTTGGCAGCGCGAAGCACATCTCTCTGATGCTGAAGCCTCAACAAGTCGGCCTCAGCCGAAATGTCGTCGGCACTGAGTCTGCGGCTCTCATTCCATATTTCAGCACCTTCATTCAACTCAGGTTCAGACAACATCCAGCGCAACACTAGTCCGGCTGAACATACATCTACGCAAGCCGGGAATATGCGTGCCGACTGCAGGTCGGCGTTTCCGTCAATAGAGTTGATGTCGATATTGCGTTCGGCAGCCCATTCGGCAAACGGACGGCCAAGGAATGTCACGCTGGCGTCGTGTAAGTCGCCACGGAACTTGTCGTCATATCCGTAGGGTCTTACCACATATTCATCATCGCCGGCAGGAACAATGTCGACACACTGCCCCGGCTTAAGATTTATAGTCCAGTCGTTGTCGGGCACTCCCGTTATTATGTTTTCGTGCGCCAGCGTCCACGACGAAGGCACATAGCTGTTCTCAATCCAAAGATTTTGGTTAAGTTCGGTGATTGACGTGCCTACACACGCATTCTGAACAAACATTGCAGGATGCGGCTTGAGCGAATGGTGCATTATCTCGCGCTGATCATTAACAAGATTCTGAATGGCCAACGTTGACGAAAGAATCTCATGACTCGTTCCGAAATGATAAAACTCTCCGCCGGGCAACGGCAACACAGCCACGCTAAGATTGTTGAGTTCATCATCGTGTACCGAAGGATCAGTGCCGAGCGAGCAGCCGAACTCTGAATAGAGGTCGTAATTTATACGTTCGCCGTTGCGCTTAGAGCGCTGCATGAGCAGTTTGACGGCGCGGTCGCTCAACAGCCACACACCGATGTCGGTAAGATAAAAATGATCTTTGAGCAGTTCGCCGAGTGTCTTTACCGACGGTTTCTGCATCATGCACTCAAGCACCGACGGAGTTTCGCGTTTAGACACGAACACTCCGTGGTCTTTGGCAATCTCAGGTCCGAGCCACAGGCCGTAGCACACTACATCAGCTTCAGGTATAGGCTGCAAAGGCTGAGTGGCACGTATATATACGTCGCCGCTGACGATCATGGTGTGCATGTTGTCAGGAGCGCAACTCATTATTCTGTCATAGAGTGGCACCTGCAATGATAGAAGGTTCTGCGAAAGTTTCTGTCCGCGCTCCCAACGGAACACCGGCACCGGCGTAAGAATCTTTCCCGACGGAGCATAAGCCGGCAACCGGCGGCTCTGTCCCCCGGCATGGAGCAACAGGCGCCTGTCTGAGGCAAGCCATTCATCGAAGGTCTTGCCGTCTGAATGTGCGGCATAACAAGCTTCAAGAAGCCATGTTGAGCCTCCGCCCGACCCCAGTTTGTGCCCAATGGGATCGTTGGTGCAAAACCATTCGTCGCGGTCGTATCCGGTAACATCATGAAAACAGTTTACCAGATTGGGCGGCAAGGACAGAAGTTTTTTCATTTAACCTTTCCTTTCTTCTTCATTTCAATATATACCACAAACAGAAGAGCCAGAATAAGAACGGCATAAGCTATGTAGGCTATTGTCTCTGTTGTGTCAACCGATTTAGGATAGAACATCAATTCTACGCTATGCTTACCCGGAGCCACATTGATGGCGCGAAGCAGATAGTTGACACGTCCAAGCTCAACAGGTTTGCCGTCTACCGTAGCTGTCCAGCCTGGATAATAAACCTCTGAGAACACTATTACGCCGCCGGCATCTGAGCTGACGCTGTACTTCAAGTGGTTAGAAGAATAGCCCGTAAGTTTGACAACAGAAACATTGTCCTGCTTCTTTGCATCCTTAAGCTGATCCTTAAACTTGGCGTCGGCCACAGCCTCATGGCGCAGGTCAATCTTTCCTACCTTGTCTATTTCCTCGTTGGCATTGTTTACATAAGTTATGCGGTCGACAAACCATGCGTTGCCGTATGCATACGGATTCTTCAAAGGCACGGTCTGTCCGTTCTGAAGCGGGAATATGAAATATCTTGCGTTAAGCATGTTGAGCACCGGATAGATGCTGTCGCCGTTAATCTTGGTCATGTCGCCTCCGGCCTGAGCCACGGCAGGAACAAGTTTCTGCATCTCAGGAGCGATATAGGCGTCGATCATATCCTGATAGCGGCGCAGTTTGGCAGCATGATAACCGCCGATGCTGTTGTGATAATAAGATGTTTCGTTCTCATTAAATGTGTTAGAAGCAAGGTTGAGCACACGGTAACTGCCGAAGTCGCTCTTGTCCTGCAGGATAATCTTGTCGGTCTCGGTCATCTCGACAGGAGCCTCACGCTCGCTCTTGTTGACAAACATGTCGTTGTTGAGGTAGCGTTTGTTGACCTGCCACATATCTACAAGACAGAGAACAATAAGTATGCCCACCATATATTCGGTCTTGAGTTTCTTTGCCTTGAAAAGCAGCAGACACAGAGTGCCGATGACAATGATGAAGAACGAACGCCAGCAGTCGGATGTGAACATTGCTATACGCATCTCGCGCAGATTGGCGAGCAGCGGGTTAAGATAGTCGGCAGGTATCTGCTGCAGCGCCTTAAGCTCTTCTGACGAAATGAAATCGGAGAAGAATAATGTAGGCATTATGGCAAACAGCAGGGCGATGCCGCCTGTGAGCGCGAAGCTTACATATACATATTTAATCTTGGTTGTGAGAATCTCTGGCTCGTCAATAATTTTCTTCAGCGCAAGCATAGCGAGCAGAGGTATTGTAAATTCTGCTATGACGAGTATCGACGCCACCGTGCGGAACTTAGAATACATCGGGATATAGTCGATAAAGAAGTCGGTGAACGGCATGAAGTTCTTGCCCCATGACAACAATATAGAGAGTATCGTCGCAGCAAGCAAAGCCCACTTCATAGGTCCCTTGACAATAAACAGTCCGAGTATGAACAGCATCAGCACGAAGGCGCCCACGTATACAGGGCCGCTCGTTCCGGGCTGCTCGCCCCAATACTGTCCGAGCTGCTGATAAATGTCGATAAAGTTGTTGTCGGCATGCTCCATGGCTGTCTTGTTCTGAACAAGCGGAACAGAAGCTCCACCCTTGGTGTTGGGCACGAGCAATGTCCATGTCTCGCCTATGCCGTAGCTCCACTGAGTGATATAGTCGCGGTCGAGTCCGCTGCTTGTCTGGTTAGCAGAATTTTTCTTTACCAGTTCGCTCTTGCCTCGCATCGACTCCTGACCATACTCCCATGTATGATACAGGTTGCTAAGGTTGATGCAGATACCGATAATTGCGCCGGCGGCACACACGGCTGTAGCCTTGCCGAAGTTAGCCAGCTTGTGGTTGCGTATGGCGTCAACGAGATAAGCAATGACCATAAACAGGATGACAAACAGGAAATAATATGTCATCTGCACGTGGTTGGCATTAACCTCAAACGCCGTAAATATAGCTGTAACAATGAGTCCCCACAGATATTTGCCCCGGTAGGCCAGCACCACTCCGGCTATCATAGGCGGAAGATATGCCAGCGCCATGACTTTCCATATATGTCCGGCGGCAATGATTATGAAGAAATAGCTTGAAAAAGCCCATATTATAGAGCCTAAGGCCGCCAGCGACTGCCGGAAGTCGAAAGCACGCAGAAGAATATAAAATCCGAGCAGATAAACAAACACATACCATACATTCTCAGGAAGGAACAGATGATAAATCTTCAACACCTCGCCGAGTCCGTTGGTGCTGCTGTACGACGGCGCCGTCTGATAAGTAGGCATACCGCTGAACACCGAGTTCATCCAGCGGGTCTGCTCGCCGGTTTTCTCCATGTGTTCTGTAATTTCGCGTCCGAGTCCCTTGCTCGCGGCAGAGTCGTGACGGAAAAGAATCTTTCCCTCTATGTCAGCGGGAAAGAAGTATGCGAAAGAAATTACCGCAAAAAGCACGACAGCAAGCACATCGGGCAGATATTGTTTCCATGTTTTCATTGATACAAACGTTTTTAGTTTAAAAAATTCAACTTGTCTGCAAAGGTAAGAAAAAGTTTCAAAACAAAGCGCATCGTATGTAAAAATACAATCTTCGGCTAACAATAAATAAACAAAGGCGCACAAACATTAACAGAGCGAACAGAAATGCAAGTCAGAAAGCATATTTTCAGACCATCTGACACGACATAGTTACCCTTCATGGCAGTTTTTAACAGCTATAAGGCACAAATAATCATATATGTCATAAATTCTTTATAACTTTGCACTCATAAAAATAACGACAAAATGAAAATAGGAATAATAGTGGCAATGGACAAGGAGTTTGTCCAGCTGAAAGCACTGCTCGAGAACGCGACAATGGAGCAGCACCACAAAAAGGACTTCGCCGTGGGAATCATCGGCGGCAAGGAAATTGTGATACAGAAATGCGGCATTGGCAAGGTGAACTCTGCCATAGGCGCAGTGGAGATGATCAACAATTATGCCCCCGACCTGATTATATCAACCGGAGTTGCCGGAGGAGCCGACGTGGAAATGAACGTTACCGACGTCATTGTGGGCACATCTTACTGCTATCACGACGCCTACTGCGGAAGCGAATGCAGCTTCGGACAGATTATGGGCATGCCGCCGACATTCACTGCACCTAAAAAACTTGTTGAGAAAGCGACGGCCCTAAGCGGCGAGACAAAGATTCATGCCGGACTGATTGTCAGCGGCGAATGGTTTGTCGACTCACGCGAGAAGATGCAGGGCATACTCGACAATTTTCCCAAGGCAAAGGCCGTAGACATGGAGAGTTGCTCTATAGCGCAGACATGCCACATATACGGAGTGCCGTTCATCAGTTTCCGCATAATCAGCGACATACCTCTCAAAGACAACAAGGCGTCGCAATATTTCGACTTCTGGGCAAGACTTGCCGAAAAATCATTTAACGTTACAAAAGAATTTCTTAAAACAATATAAACCGATGAGTTACTGAGATGTCAAGGAGCAACGCTTTTGTCAGAATATACTCAAAAGCCTGACAATTAAATGCGACAAAGCGTTTGTCTTAACTCCTTAATTCCATAACTCCTTAACTCCTAAAAAAATGAAAAAGATTCCAAGTTTCACCATCGACCACAACCGCCTGCTGCGCGGAATATATGTATCGCGCAAGGACAGCGTAGGCGGAGAGACTGTTACAACATTCGACATACGCATGAAGGAGCCTAACCGCGAGCCTGTGGTTCATCCCGGAGCGCTCCACACCATTGAACACCTGGCTGCGACCTACCTGCGCAACGACCCGGAATGGAAAGACCGCATAATTTACTGGGGACCGATGGGATGCCTCACCGGCAACTATCTGCTCATGCGCGGCGACCTTGAGCCTAAGGACATTGTGGAACTGATGAAAAAGACATTCAAATTTGTTGCTGACTTTGATGGCGAAATTCCCGGAGCTGCTCCGAAAGACTGCGGTAACTGGCTGCTACACGACCTGCCAATGGCACGCTGGGAGGCACGCAAGTTCCTTACAGAAGTGTTAGAAGTAATAAAAGACGAAAACATGAACTATCCCGGCTAAGGCGCCTTAAACATTAAAATAAGTTAAAGAGTGTCACAATAGCAATGTCGTTGCGTACTAAGGTCAAACAATAATTAAAACCGCATTACTTATGAAACAATACAGATTCATAACGACAGTGCTTGCTGCTACATTGACATTTGCTGTGGCGAATGCTCAGACTGACACACTGAAAGTTGACACCACATATAACCTCAGCGGAGTTACCGTTAATGGTATGCGAGTGATAAACAAGGTTGACCGCCAGATACTTCTGCCGACATCAAAGATGAAAAAATTATCATCAAACGGATATGACCTGCTGAACAAGATGACGCTTAACGGCATAATAACCGACCCGGCTAAACAGGAGATAAAATCACTGAAAGGCGGAAGCGTACAGGTGCGCATAAATGACGTTAGAGCCAATCAGCAGGACATAACCGCACTGAGACCTGACGAGGTGGTAAGGGTTGAATATATCGACAATCCCGGAGTGAGATATTCCGACGGCAGCCTGGACGCCGTGATTAACTTTGTCGTAAAGAGGAGATATGCGGGATATGTTGGCGGATTAGGAACAATGCAGGCATTCACTACCGGATTCAACAACAGTAATGCTTATTTTAAATATAACTACAAGAAATCGGAGTTCAGCATATACTACGACTTCAGCTACCGCGGCTACGACGAGCGCAAGGCGGACAGCGAAGACACTTACTTCTTTCCAGACGGAACACAGCGCCAACGCCAATACTTAGGCTACAACACCGACTTCATGTACACCACCAATACAGTTCAGTTGGGCTACAATCTTGCCGAGCCTGACAAATATACCTTGAACATCAGCCTCAACTATAATCAATACAACAACCCAAACTCAGGCTCAAATCAGCTGGCAAAAGAGACATCTATGCCAGACCTGTATCTGTTTAACAAGAGTAAGAACAAAATGTATACCCCGTCGCTCGACATCTACTGGTCGCTGAACCTGCCTAAAAAGCAGAACATAACGGCCAACGTAGTAGGAACATATATCGGCACCGACTATAAATATTTGTCACGCAACTATCTCTTCAACCAGTCGCCTGAGCAGTCGATGCAGGCTGACCCGGTGAACGACTACAGCTACTCTACCGACGGAAACAAATACTCTCTTATCAGTGAGGCCATATATACAAAGAATTTCAAGAACGAAGTATTCTCGGCCGGAGGCGAATACACCGTGAGCTACACAAACAACAATTACACCGGAACCGTAAACACCGACGCTGTGCTCCACTCCGACAACCTTTATCTTTTTGCACAACTGCAGGGAAAACTCAGCATTTTCTACTATCAGGTAGGCCTCGGCGCAAACTATCTTGCCATTCATCAGGGCGGAATAGGATTCAACAAGTGGACACTGCGCCCACAGCTAAGTCTTTCGACAAAAATAACCGACGACCTGTTTGTCAGATATTCGGGACGAATAAGCCAACAGTCTCCTTCGCTCTCACAGTTGAGCGACGTCAGAAACCAGAGCGACGAACTGAGCGCCAGCGACGGAAACACGAGACTGCAGCCTTACTCAGGCTACAACAACAGTCTTACGGTAAGCTGGAACCGTCCGCTTTTTAACTTCCAGTTGTACGGAAGCTGGTATTATGCGCCCGACATAATCATGACATCGTACATCCCTGAGCTGCAGGACGACGGCACATACCTGCTGATCAGCAAGCCGGAAAACCAGAAGAGTTTCAGTCAGAAGTCTCTCACAGCCTACTTCACGCTGCACGCCATCAAAGACATTCTCGACATTTCGCTCTATGGTAATTACTCAAACTATAACAGCCGCGGACTTGACTACTCTCACAACTACCACTCATGGCGCTGGGGCGGATATGCCAACCTTATGCTGGGCAGATGGAATGTTTCAGCAAGTTTCTACACCGCACCGAAAAGCTATTTTGCCGAATCTATGAGCACGGGCGAAAACCAGTCGAACCTCAACGTCAGCTATAAATATAAAGACCTCAAAGTAGGACTTGGAGTTTTGCTGCTCGGCTATGCACAAGGTTTCGACTATGTGGGCAAGACAGACAGCAAGTATCTGCAGAGCACTACGCATACATATATCAAGGACAACGGTAACATGATTTACTTAACGCTGTCGTACAACTTCAGTCACGGACGTAAATATCAGACGGAACGTAAGAAGCTCAATAATTCAGACAACGATAATGGTATCAGGTAAAAATTTCTTCAGCAAAATTCTGCAAGCCTTTAAAGGCAAGACGGAAGAAAGGCCGCAACAGGAGGAATGCGGCCATGCAGACAGCCACAATGCAATGAGCAACAGCGGCGACGGCAGCTATGTAAGAATAATCGATGATGGCGACGGTAAGATAGCCGTGCTGCTCGAAGTGGAACACGACAAGGTGCTCGAGTTTGGCGATAGATTGTGCGAAATAAACGAAGCGGCCTACATGAACGGATATAACTGGGACGCCCTGATAAGGCATTATCTCAAGAACAACGCACCCGACATACTCGAGGCAATGGACACCGATCCTGAGGCAGGCCTCTATGAGGCTTACTTCAAGGAGAGCGACGCCAATCGCGACAAGGCCAAGCGACTTGCCGACATGCTGACCTCGCTGATTGACGACGAACAGGAGCTTTGCAGGATAGTGAGGGAAGAAGGCCATAAGATAAACTGGGGATAATTATTTTCTCTACAATTAGCTCCCCCGCGGCAAAGGGTTCATACAAATACAAAGAATGCAGACAGGGCGCACTTTCAGTGTTTCTTCTGTCTGCATTCTTTGTTTTTATTCAAAACCGCGTTATAATTTGCAACTATACCTCATATCATTGGCAAAGTCGACTGCGTGCTTCCCGGTCAGTCAGTGCACCCCGTGCGCCGCCTGCGCCATATCACGGTCTGCGCCAATCCTCTTACAGCCACAAACGCTATGAACGCAAGCCACAGACCATGGTTGGCCATTGTGAAACGAAGAGAGTAATAAAGGGCGAAGAACGTTACGGCTGCAAGAAACATCGACTGAAGCATGCCGCGCGTCATGGTGCAGCCTATAAACACACCGTCCCATACAAACGCCGCCATGCCGGCAACAGGTATTGCCAACGCCCAGTAATAATACTCATGCGAGGCTGCCACCACAGAAGGCTCATCTGTAAGCAACGAGAGAAAGGCGTCGCCGCCTATGCCATAAACCAAGGTGAAGCCTACTGCCATGCCGGCTCCCCACCAGAACAGGCGGCGCACCGTAGAGCCAAGAGCCTCATGATTGCGCGCCCCATAAAACTTGCCGCTCAAAGCCTCGCCGGCATAAGCAAAGCCGTCCATAACATAAGAGAACAGCATATAGAACTGCATGAGCAAGGTGTTAACCGCCAACACTACCTCACCCTGCCACGAACCGGCAGAAGTGAAAAACAGCATTACGGCAACCATGCACAGCGTGCGCAGAAATATGTCGCGGTTTACCTTGAAGAAATGCGCCATTGCATCGCGCCGCCATACGCCTTGCCATGAGAAATAACGCCTCAGACGGCGATAATTTACGAAGCAGAGCAGCAGTGCCATAATGAAACCGCCCCATTGGGCGATGAGTGTGCCCAGGGCAACGCCTTCAACCTTAAGTCCGAGGCCGAACACAAGCAACATGCTCGCACCGATGTTTATTATGTTCTGCGTTATGGCTATAAACATTGGCACGCGCGAATTCTGCATGCCTATGTACCATCCCGACAGACTGAACAGGCCGAGCATGGCTGGAGCGCCCCATATAAGTATGTTGAAATATATCGATGCAAGCCTCCTTACCTCGGCAGGAGGCTGCATCACGAGCATTGATGCCTCGCGCAGCGGCACCTGCAGCACGATGAGCGCCAAGGCAACCGCCATGGCAATACCCAACGAACGGCAGAGCATGCGCACCGTTTCGGTAAGGTCGCGCCTGCCGAGAGCCTGCCCCGTAAGTCCGCTTGTACCCATGCGCAGGAATCCGAATATCCAGTAAATCACGTTGAACGTCATGCCGCCAACGGCTATTGCACCTATATACGATGCCGCCCCGAGGTGGCCCACTATGGTTACGTCAACCAGTCCCAGCAGCGGCACGGTGATGTTGCTCACTATTGCCGGCAGGGCTATGTTGAGTATCTGTCTGTTTCTGTTATCCATCGTTGTCTGTTTTCTGCTTCACGCACAATACAGCCAATACAGCCGTATGTGCCGGAGAATAATGTTTTATATTGATATTTACAGCTTTCGAGCTGCAAAGTTACTCAAAAAAACATTAATGCGCAACGAACCGGGCATAATGCTATTTCTGCTCTATGCTTACACGGCCGTCGGCGTATCTGAACTGTGCCACGCCAAGGTCGTTAAGCGCCTGAAGAACGTCTGCCAAAGAAACCGACCGGGGGAAGTTGAAGTGAATGCGGACAGAAAGCAGACTGCGCGAATGGAACGTAATGCCTACGTTATACCATGATCCTATGTCGTTCATAACATCCTCGAGCCGCGAATCGTCGAAACAGAACTCACCATGAGTCCATCCTCCGACAGCTGCCATGTCGGCCTTTTCCACCTTTATGCCACCCTTATCGTCGATAACGGCCTGATGTCCGGGACTAAGCATCCTGCCCTTGCCGCCGTCTTCACTACTTACACTGACACAGCCTTTAAGCAGCACCACCGAACTTGCGCTGCCATGATAAGAACGGACATAGAACACCGTACCGAGCACCTTCGTACTCATATTTCCGCTCTTCACGACAAACGGTCTGCCGGCATCATGTCTGACGATGAAGCGTGCCTGTCCTGTAAGCTCAACCTCCCTGACGCCATTATGCCCAAAATCTGACGGATATTCAAGACGAGAGCCTGAACCGAGCATTACGCGGGAACCGTCGGGCAGAAGGACATCCGACGTAGTTGCCGACGGCGTCTGAACGACAACATTGTCTCCGTCAGCCACACGCGATATATGCGACGGCAGTTCGGCCATGGCAAATGTCTCAATCACTCCGGCTGAGCCAACAATATCATTCCATGCAAACGCCACGACCAAAGCCACTACGGCAACAGCTGCCGCTGCTGAAATGAATATGCGACGCAGCCTCAAACGTGAGCCGCCGGCATCGCCATGACGCGCCTCAAACTGCCGCCATGCCTTCTGCGTCTCCTCATCGCCGGGCATATCTCCCAAAGCCTCGCCGAGCATCATCAGCAAACGCTCGTCTTCACCGCTGCCCTCGCCTGCCTTGCGGCTTGTCAAATCCATGTTTCTGGCATCATTATCTTTCATAATTCGTCTCCTTTCCCTACAGCCTCACGCAAAAGTTTCAAGGCCTTTGCAATATGTTTTTTCACGGTATCATAACTTATTCCAAGACGTTCGGCAGCCTGACGGTGTGTAAGATGCTCATAATAACATAGGCGCACTATCGAGCGTGCTGGCTCGCCTAACCCTTTAGCCACAGCTTCAACACGCGAAAGCAGCCGCTCGTGATCGCGATATTCGCTTTCGGCATCTGCCTTTGTTACTTCAACCAGCTCTGCCGCCGCACAATTCTCGGTCTTTATGTGTTTCAGTCTGTTAATACAGGCGTTGCGCACACACATATAGAGCCATGAGCCACGGTCGGCAGGACGCAGCAAGTCGAAGCGCTCCCAGGCCTTCTCCATGACATCGGCCACCACATCGCGCCCCTCGTCGGCATCGCCCGTAAGCTGGACGGCAAACCTGACCAGCTTAGGATAATATTCGCAGAACATACGTCTGAAGTCGTCTTTCTTCTTATCTTTCAACAACATTTTAAAAATCAGTTGGCCGCCGTTCATCGCCTTGCACCATTGTGCCAGAAAACACGGAGACATTTAACGGCCGCAAAGGTAAGCATTATTTTCAACAGACAGCCGCTACAGTCGCTGTTTCTCGCTCTCGCCGGCTCCCTTGCCTTTATATTTTGTCTTGGTGGCGTTGAACGTATAGTTTACGCTTATGCCTATGCGCTGCGTGTCTGACCATGTACGGCTGTCGTAGTATGTACGGTCACCATAACCGGTGAAACGGCCGCGCCCCGTATTGAATATGTCGTCGGCAGAAAGGGCCACGCGCAGCGATTTGTCCTTGAAGAATGTCTTTACCACACGTAGGCTCACCGTTCCATACTGCTGTTTTATGGTGTAGCTCTGTTTGCCCCTCAGGCCCAGGCGTGCTTTCAGGTTCAGAAGCCAGCCGTGGCAGAAGGTCAGACTATTGTAGAAAACGAAGTCAAAAACGGGACGGTTCCACAGGTAAGGTATGCCAAGAGAGCGCGCGTCTGAGTCATACCAGTCTATCGAAGCCGACAGGCGGGGCTGCCATATTCCGATTTTCGGTGTCAGTTCAACAGACATTCCGTACATATTAGTATAAGGTATGCTGGCCATTGTCTCTAGCATTACACCCGGATGGCCGTCTTCATCATATGGCTTGAAGAACGAAGTGTACATATTAATTGTATAGTCGTACCATATCGAGAAATTAATCCATCTCCATCCGCCGTCGATTGTAAAGTAGTTATGTTTCTGTGGCACGAGGAGCGGATTGCCGTTACGGTACATATATTTGCTGATATAGCTTGTCGCGCTCGAGAGCATGCGGTAAAGAGGACTAAGTTTAAACAGACGGTAAGCCAGCGAAAAATTCCAGTCGCCATGGCTGTAGTCGACCGATGCCGACGGAATCAGGTCGTTGTACGTAGGGCTTTGCTCTGCCTTCAGCACGCCTGCCTCATAATACTTGGTCCGCTGATGCTCGTAGCGCAATCCGGCACGTGCCGTAAAACGTCCCAGACCGAGAGTATAGTCGACAAATGCCGAATAAAACTGCTGTTGCAGATGGTCGTCGGCATCTGCCGAGAAGCCGCTCTGAGTGAAGCGGTCCTTGCGGTCGGTGAATGTATCTTCCGTGCCAAACGCCACCTCGCCGCCAAGCAACGGGGCTGTTACCACCAGCTTGGCGGCATAGAGAGAATTACGCACGTCATTATATGAGGTAGCGTCCACTTCGTCGTTGTTGGCAGCCGCCTGCCAGCTGCGCGAGCATCCGCCCAGATAGTCGGCGTTGAAGTCTATGCTCCACTTGCCGAACGTGCCCGTATAGTATCCGTTGACCGAATGGTTCCAGCCGTTGTTCTCAGCCGTCTCCGACTCTGTCTCAATATTGTCATACTCGTCTCCGTCTCGCAACAATATGGTGTTGCCCGTTATATGTGAGCTGCTGTTGGCAAGAGATTTGTCAGCCACATAGCGCACGCCGAACGACTGGCGGCTGTCGGGTTCATAGTTGAAGCCCACCTCACCATTAAAGTTAGAATCGTTGCCGGTCTCAATATTGTCAGACATCATCGTCCATACCGACGACGTGTTCATCAGGCTTAGAGTCTGTTTCTTTATATAAAAACTGTTTTCCTTAAAATTTCCCTTCACAAAGACGTCAAGGCCGCCGGTGCGGTAGTTTAGCGAAAGACCTTCGCGCCCTTCACCTTCATGTCCCTGCGACCATTCGGCATAAGCCAGTCCGCTAAGTCCCTGTCCGCGCAGGCGTATTGTCTTTAACCGTATCACTGCCCCTACATCCGACGAATAGCGCGCACCGGGATTCATTATTATTTCGGCCTGCTGAATCTCCGTGGCGCGCAGCTGTCCGAGTTCGTTCATGTCGCGCACCTTGCGCCCGTTGATGTAAATCTCTGCCCCGCCACGGCCTATCACGCTGAAATTGTCGCCGTCTCCTGTAACGAAAGGCAGACTGCCAATCATGTCGGCTGCCGAACCCATCATCGAGAGCGGCGTGCCCGCAACGTTGGCCACAATGGTGCTGCCCCTGCGCTCCACCATCGGGCGCGACGCCTTTACCTCTACACCTTTAAGCATCATGGCGTCGGCCTTTAGCGTTATGCTGTTTTCCTGACGGCATGGCACGGTTACAGTGGTGTAGCCTACAAAAGACACGCGGAGCAGACAGTCTTTCTGCGGCATTGAAGGCATGGCAAAAGTGCCGTCGGCTTCCGTGACGCATCCAGAGATATACGATTTGTCGCCGGCAGCCAGCATAACAACATTGGCATAAGCCATGGGCTTACCATTTTGGTCGGTCACACGGCCGTGCACACTGACGCTGCGCTGGCGCGACTCGCTGTACTGCACAACGAAGTAAGCATTGCGCTCAACAAACGCAAAGGGCTTGCCGCTGAGCAGGATACGCAGGGCCTCCGCCTGCGTCTTATTTTCCACCGTGGCCGTAACCCTGAAACGCTCCGTCTCCTTATATGTAAACAGAATGCTCTTTCGGCCTGCTTTCTCGAGCCGCTTTAATGCTGATGGCAGTGGCTCGCCGGCAAACTTCAGCGTAATAAGCCTCTTGTTATTTTCTCCGGCATAGCTTATGTTTAAGCAAAAAGCCATGAGGCACAGCATCAACTGGAGTCTTATGTTTACAATAGTTTTATAAATAGCCATAATTCTTTGTCTTTACTTCTAATACAACCCAAGCACCGAAATGGGTATAGTATGCATGTTTTTTTATCAGTATTTAACATTTTAGGGTATTTAGTGCATTTTCAAAAATACCATATCTACCCTTCTTCCACTTTTATGACACATAAAAAGACATGAAGTAACCATAATCTAATCTGCCGGAAAGACTGTATACGCAGATGAATCTTGTAAATAAAACGGATAACTTCCGTTCACTTAACGCTCTCAGAACAGCGGTGCCGGACAAGAATTAGCCTTCAGACCGAAAAATTGCGTATTTTCAGACATTTTAATTAAGTCATTGAATGATAAGCATTTACAAAACTTTCGCAGCAAAAAAGCAAAAGTTAAAAAACATTACTCGGCCACTTTTCACCCAAAACCTATAGGTTTACCACCCGTAAGCTGCCCTTTTACATCACGAAAAACGGCATTTTGCGCCTTAAAATCCATGTTTTTGCGTCATTTTTATGCGTCAAAAGCAAATAGATGTTAATAGATTTACTGTTTTAATGTCATATTTTTAATATTCGTTATATATTGATTTTCCAGATTGAAAAAATATTTTGTCCTGACTTTTTACGGATTTTCCGCTTTTTATAATGCCGGATAAATAAGATTTACGTACATTGGTCATAATGATAAATGAGATGCATCAGCAGTAAAAAGAACTCACAAGATATGACAAGAATTGGTATCTGTATTGGAACAACAATACATTCTATTCAGGCGCAAACGCCGCATAAGATTTGCATACATGAGGGATATCGGGCAATAGCAACAGCATCCCCCATGATTAAATTAGCAAATGCTTACCAATATCTACATGCAAGAAAGATGTTTACTCTGATGTCGTCGTTCTTCATGTCTTCATCAATTGACATACTAAGTTTCACCATTTCAGCATTCTTAAATTTATAGCTTTCACAATTATCATCCGTCACTTTATCGTACAGCACAACACGCAAAATGTTACTTATATTGCCGAAGCGTTCAAATGTCTTAATGCTTGGATAACATATCTCACATACGATGCCCGAGACATCGGCTATAGACGCGTATCTTGCAGGAAGCAATTTGTCAAAGTGTTCAAGTCTGTCCTTTATATAATCCATATCGCCTGTCAGAGTAATAAAGTCGATAATCTTGTCTTTTGCCAGGCGCATGAGACAATCTACGTCAGAGATGCCAAAATCTAATATAGAGTTCACCGTCGGCAGGCGTACAAACGCCCGTGCCATGTCGACAAGCATATCGTCGGCACGCTTATAGAGAGAAGAAATAGAAGTGGCGTCAATATTCTCATAGTCAACCACCATTACGCTGTCGACAAAGGGCTTTAGCTCTTTAATTCTTTTCTTGGCCCTTTCGCGCTTATCTTTTCCCTCAAGATGGTGAGGAAGAGCTGCAATAAGCATCTTGCCTGCATAAGTATTGCGTTTTGTCTCCTTTAGAAATATCTTTGCGCAGCTCTCGCCTGTAGCACCGCCAAGGCATACTACATACACAACCATCACCGGCACCGAAATAATTTTATTGACTACAGGCAGCAACTTGCGGCTTGCATACATAGCAGTAAGATTATCCTTGCCGCTGCCAAGTCCGTCGTCACCGATAAGATATTTCTCGGCAGACGAAACGTCATCTATCTCCTGGCTGTTCATCCCAAATACGCACATTCTTGTATCATGCATCCTGCACCCCGCCAGCCTGTCAACGACACGTCCTGCCGCACCTCCTAAACCCAAAACAGCCACACGATAATACGGATTATGAGGAAAATCAATAACTAATTTATCAGCATCTTCAACTTTCATACGCATAAACTTTTAAATATTATCATGGCGCAAAGATATACGGACGGGTGTGCAAAAGTAAAGCAGAGAATATATTTGTTCTTAACAAATAAACATCTGACAAATAAAATTTATCAATAAATGATTTACAGACAAGAATAGACATAGACACCACAAATACTATATGTTGCTCACCAATCAAAACTCTATACAAATTTTTGGTAATACTTTAAAGTAACACTTATAACGATTTATTTGTCACCCCACAAGGCATTACATAACGACAGCATCCCGAAAGATTAATTTAGCAATGACTTGTCAGTGTTTACATGCAATGAACATATTTATCCTGATGTCGTCGCTCTTCATCTCTTTATCAAGTGATATACTAAATGCCACCCTATCAACTTTTTCACTTTCAACAATCTCCTCACCGAAAGAACATGTCAACGCATCAGGCAAAAACTCACCTATATTTTTGAAACGTTCAAATTCGTCAAGGTTTGCAAAACACTCCTCAAATATCATATCCGATATGTCGGCTATTGACGCGTATCTTGCAGGAAGCAATTTGTCAAAGTGTTTAAATCTCTCCTTTAGATAATCAATATTGCCTGTCAGAGTAACAAAGTCGATAATCTTGTCTTTTGCCAGACGCATGAGAGTTCTTGTGTCATTCAGATCAAAACACAATATAGAAGTTACCGTCGACAGGCGTACAAATGCCCGTGTCATGTCGACAAGCATATCGTCGGCACGCTTATAGAGAGAAGAAATAGAAGTGGCGTCAATGTTCTCATAGTCAATAACCATTACGCCGTCTGCATAATGCTTGAGTTCTTCAAGCATTCTCTTAGCCCTTTCGCGCTTATCTTCTCCTTCAAGATGGTGAGGAAGAGTGGCAATGAGCATTTTGGCCTTGACTGCGCTGCTTTGTGCCTCCATAAGAAACGTTTTTGCGCAGCTCTCGCCTGTAGCACCTCCAAGGCATACTACATACACAGCCATCACCGGCACCGCAAGGATTTCATTGACAACAGGCAGCAACTCGCGGCTTGCTTCCATCGCGGTAAGATAGTCCTTGCCGCTGCCAAGTCCGTCATTACCGATAAGGTATTTCTCGGCAAACGAGACATCATCAATCTCCTGACTGTTCATCCCAAATACGCACATTCTCGTCTTACTCATTCCGCGCCCTGCCAGCCTGTCAACAACACGTCCTGCCGCACCTCCTAAACCCAAAACAGCCACATAATAATCAGGATCGGGAGGAAAATCAATAACTAATTTATCAGCATCTTTAACTTTCATACGCATAAACTTTTAAATGTTATCATGGCGCAAAGATATACGAAAGGGTGTGCAAAAGTGAAGCAGAGAATATATTTGTTCTTAACAGATAAACACCTGACAAATAAAAATTTATCAATAAATAATTTGAACTTATTGAAAAAATCGCTACATTTGCAGAAAACAACATAAAAAGAGGAGGACTAAATGAGACGGAGACACAACAATACAACATTGTTACTTACCAATCAAAATTTGATACAAGTTTTTTGTAATAAAAAATAAGCGTAAAACTTATAAAGATTTATTTGCCGCCTACAAAGTAATACAATTACCTTTTTCTAAAAATAAGGTGCAATATATATGTAACTTTCTTTTTAAGAAACTATGCAAAAAAAATTGCACTGTGCTGCAATTCTGCATACTATACGCCCTATATTTGTACAAAAATACATAAGACTTCATACAAAAACTTTAATATTATATATTAACTTATCGTTTAACTAAAAAAATACGACCATGAGCAAAGTATTCAAAGTAGTTCCAAAACGCATTAAACGCACTAACGGAACCGTTCTAACACCAGAAATGGAAGTAACAGTAACAACCAACATGCACACATCTGACCCGTTCTACAATGGGGCAAAAGAGGTGCAAGAAGCTTACAAGCGTATATATAATTTTGATTACAAAAAGGCATGTTGCAGCAAGAACGATTTTGAGTTCAAAGCGTTAGATTAATTCTTTTAAATAAGATGTGCAGGCAGTTAATATTACTTTTAGCTGCCTGCCATTGGCAGTTCACCAATTTAATAAAGATTTATAATGAGTACTATAAAACAGAAATTTGCTAATCACAAAAATATTATTATAACATCCATAATTATAGCTCTTATAGCCATAGCATGTGCATTTGCTGTTTACTTAAAACTTTACACCGGCAAGGAACTTTGGTATGAAATGTTCGCAGCTATAATAGGAGTCATCATTACAGCCGTCATAACAATGATGTTGCTTGTTGGCCAGACAGACAACGAAGAAAAACGTGAGAAAAAGAGTAAAGTTTTCGAAGAAAAGCTGCGCATATACCAAGAATACCTTACGACTCTATACAAAGTGATAAAAGACGGCAAAAACTCCAACAGCGAAAAGCTTAAGTTAGCCTTCAAAACATCATCGGTTGCAATGCACTGTGACCACAATCGTGTTGAAAAAATAAGCGAAAGTGTAGAAAAGATATTCAAACTAAGCATCAACGATAACGGCAATGCACTTGAAACATTGAATGAAAAAGGATGGAATGAACTGCTAGGTGAATTATTTAAAGTAATGGATGAATTCAAAGCAGACCTGTATCAAGACTTCAAAGGTTGGGAAACTTCTGATTGGGAAAAAACGCTCAAAAACTTCACTACAGCTTTTGCACAAGACAAAGGCGACAGCAACGCTCCTCAAACATTGCCAAACGAAAAAAATGATAAGATAATATATACTGATACAAAGGCCGTAGAAGAAGAATGGAGTAATAAGAAAAAAGAATGGACAGACAAAGGCTGGAATATTAATGACTATCTTTCTGACAATAACGGATTTATACTTACACTCAATGGGTCAGACGCAGGTAACAACAAACCTGCACACGTAAACATTGGATGGTACGACGGTCATTATTACATTCAGGCATCATATTGGCGAGATCCTAATTTTGCAAAAGCCTTAAAGGCAAAATACGGCGGAAGGCGAAGCTACGGAACATGGTGGAAACACTTCGAAAATAAGTTTTATAACATTCCTGAAAACAAGTTGTATGACAATTTCCTCTACGACGAAGGGCTACGCAAATATATCTATGACTGGATAGAAAACCTAATGGACATTGTAAAACGCGAAAATAACACAATCCAATTACTGGATAAGGTTGGATTGCATGACAATTGGGCAATATTCACATGGGAATGGGACACACTTGCATGCGAATACGACAGTGAAGAATTCGGCCGCCCATACATCGATGTTAAGCGCGATGCAAAAACAGAAAAGATTACCATTGAACTCTCTAACAGAGCAGAACAAACAAAACTTACCGAACAACTGATACAAAGAATGGAAGGATGTAACAACCTTACACATGATGAAGATGGCACCTATACGCTAGAAACAATATACGAAAAAGACTGCGATATATCATCAAAAGTAAAAGGATGGATGAAGAATATAGAGAAAGGAACTAATAAATGAACATCAACTTAGCATCAATAACGGAACTTACGAAGATAAAGTTTAACATCTAAAAATAAATAACGTGGTTATCGTTGTGCAAACACCAAGGTGATAAATATGCTCAATGACATTTACGAATTTATCAATCTAAGGACAGGCAAAAGATATTGTCTGAAACAAATTGTCGTACATATAATCTACGGAGACAGTCAGCCTGACAGAATATATAAGCCAGCTGTATCACAGAAACAAAAAATTGCTCCAAAATTATGTTAGACGTTAAGTTATTACGGTAAGTAACATTTAGCCACAAGATATAGTGCTTTACTTTCTAATTTAAGAAGGAAGGATTTGTTACGAAATAAGAACAAATGTCTGCACGGCATTACACAAGCGACGAACGACATTATGTAACCACAAAATTTTTAAATAAGCTATGGCAAACGTATGGAAGATAGGATCGCGCTGGAGCGACGATGGTGCGCGAGACTCAAGTATAATTTCGATATTCAGAAGGAGCAATGTTGTTTTCTTAGGACATAGAGACTGTATAGAGCGTTTTAAGAATGAAGTAAAGAAAGGCGACTATTTCGCTATTGCCGATGGTCTGTTTGTTCAATCGGTGGCTAAGGCTACATCAGACCCGATACCATTAAATGAACTGATAAAGCAAAACGCCATTAAAGTTAAGAAGGGTGAACCGTTCGACCTGGAAGACGACTGGGGATATGGAGTTAAGGTAAAGATAGTGGACTTACCTAAAGACCAAATGTTCGATTATAAAAGAGGTTGTTTCTTTAAAGCAAACTCTATAGCTGAAAAAGTGAAAAAACTGTTTAACGAAAAATTGGAACACAGAATGGACATAACGGCAAAGACGTGCAGGATTAAAGGCAAGCAAGGAGAATGTAACGGCAAAGAATCTATTATCAACGGCAGGACAAGATACGTGATACCCGTTTATCAAAGAGAATATTCGTGGGGATACGAGCAGATAAAAAGGTTTGTCGACGACATATTCAAAGGTTTCTGGGGCGTGGACAGAAAGATAATAAAAGAGCCTTTATTTATTGGAACCATGCAGCTTTCGTATGAAAAATATATCAATGAAAACGAATGTGAACAAGATGTCATTGACGGGCAGCAAAGACTCAGCACGATTATATGCATGCTGAAATATCTGCAACTGAAATATCCGTCGGCCGAAGCTTTAAAGCAGATTGGAAACCTTGACTGGATAGAGACACGAGTAAACAACGGCAAAGAGGAAGAATATCTTAATGCCATGCTGTCGTTGGATTGCCTAAACAATACTGACCTTGACACAGAGCAGAACCACTATATCAGAAGCATTGCCGTTATAGACGAATGTTTTAAAGAAATGACTACGGACAATGAAGGAAACCAGATTGCAGAATTCTATGAAAATATAGATTCGTTTGTTGAATATATCTTAAACGACATATTGTTTGTGGTTATCGAAACCGTGGCAGGATTATCCAAGACCATTCAGATATTCAACACTATTAACACAGCCGGTCTTGACCTAAACGGCGACGACTTGTTTAAAGTGCGCCTGTATGAATATTTGCACGACATAAAGGGCCTTGGTGAAGAAACTTTTAACGAGATTGGCGAAATATACAAGAATGTGAAAACCAGAAACCACAAATGGAGAAAAACACATAACTGGGATTTGATCGACATCAGACTGGTACGTTCGATTTATAAAGAATACATCATCTCGAAATACAAACTGCCGACAAGCCTTTACGCTAAAGCCACCGACACCTTCTTTGACGAACTGTTTGACGTCTTGCTCAACGTACAAAGACATAGTGACATGACAGGAGTTGAACGTGTGGAGCTGTCATTGGAAGATTTGTGGAATATTATTGAGGTTGCATGTTTCTGGAGAGGAAGCGACTTTAGAAATAACGACGAATTTATTTCTTATACATTGATAGAACGCTCACGCTACAACCGCTACTTAAGCATTGCATACCTGATATTGCTTTCAAATAAGGATAAGCAAAAAGAAGAAAGGCTTGATGAAGTTTACGGTGTATTACGCCTGTTATGCAGAATGTTCTTCTGCTGGAGCATAATGTATGCCCGACAAGTAAACGAGATGCATTCACTCATGCGTAACATCTATAATAAGACAGCGGATTTCCAAAACAATAAAGAAGAAATATGTTCATCGCTGACTGAAAAGATAAAGGAAAATGATAACAGAATGTTTAGAACTAACTGCATAGGCCAACCTATAGCAGACAACAGGGTTTGGAAAGACCTGATTTGCCTGTTAAGCGATTATATGGACGAAGTTGAAGTTGGAACACCGCTCGAAGAACTGAAAGACAAATTTGAATGGGGCTATTATGACATTGAGCACATTCACGCCAACTGCAATGAGAAAGAGGGAACCGATATTGACGGGGATTTACAAAACAGCATTGGCAACCTGATGCTGCTCGAATATGACATAAACAGATCTATAGGCAATCTGCCTTTTAAGGAAAAGAAAGAACGCGGCAACAACAAGCTATGCTACAAGGACAGCTGCTTTGCCGTGGTGAAGAAAATAATGCAAGAAGAAAACTGGGGCAAAGAAGAAATAGAGGAACGCAGAAAAGAGGAAATAGAGAAAATATCACGCTTCATATTCGAGGATAGAGAATAAAGGCAGACATAACGTGATTTCGTGTTTTCTTTCTCCTCTTATTCATAATCTGTTCATGCAGACATCCGTCGCATACATCATTCCGTGTCAGCGTCTCTTGCAAAAAATAACTGACAAAAAAAGTAAAAAAACAATACTGTGCCTTGATTTTTCACAGGCAGATATGTAACTTTGCGACAAATCTAAAAACTACAGATATATGGCAGCAAATATCTTTGGACGATATGTATGGCTGATTGACATACTGAGAAGGTATAAACGGCTTACGTTTCAGGAAATCAGCTCATTGTGGCAGGATAGCGGACTGAGCTACGGCGAGAAACTGCCGCTGAGAACATTCCATAACCATCAGAAGGCCATAAAGGACATTTTTGATGTGTATATAGAATGTGACAAGAAGGACGGATACAGATATTATATCGACGAGCCCGAACGGCTCGACAACAACAACCTGTACAACTGGCTCATAAGCTCTTACTCGGCGCTCAACCAAATAAAGGCCGACAGTAAACTGGAGAACAGGATTATATTTGAGAACATTCCGTCGGGACACACATGGCTGACGCACATAGCTGAGGCAATGCGCAACAACAGGGTGCTGTGCATTGCTTACCAAGGATTCGGCAAACCGGAGCCGACAACATTCAGCATAGAGCCTTACTGCCTTAAAGTGGCTCACCGCCGCTGGTATGTGCTGGCGCGAAGCCCGTATTATTCGGAACGTAACCGGGAGAAAGGCATCAAGCCATACGATGTGTTCCGTATATATGCCCTCGACAGGATAATGGACATACAGGACACAGACAAGACCTTCGAGATGAACAAAGACTTCGACGCGGCGAAATACTTTGAGGGCTACTGCGGAGTGATTACGTCTGACGAGCCTTTGCAAAGGATTGTGGTGCGTGCATACGACAACTTTGTGGATTATCTGCGCACGCTGCCGCTGCATGAGTCGCAGCGCGAAATAAGCTGCGACGAGGAGTCGGCGCTGTTTGAATATCATCTTAAACCTACGTTCGACTTCTATCAGATGATACTGGCGCAGGCCAACCAGCTGGAGGTGATAGAGCCTGAAGCTGTGCGCGAGGAGATGCGCGGCCTTGCCCAGCACATACTGAAGTTTTACGACAAGCCATAACAGACAACCTACACAAAACGACAATACATATAAAGAGTGAGCAGACAAAAATGGGGCGCCGGAAAAGGTGGCGCCCCGTCTCATTCACGTTATTAGATTAGAAAAGAGTCTGTTCAGACATTTATCAGTTTTACTTCATTCCCACACAATGGGTACATTCTTAAGTTGTATGTATTCGTTAACGGACGAAGAGTTTCGTCCTCCCCCGAGATTCCACGGGCCCCTTACAAGGACGAACGACGTAACCGTGGAGGGCACTTCGCAGATTGTGGCAAACTTCAGCTTGACTGCCACATCGGGGTTAAGACTCTTCATATCGTCGTAGTCGCAGCCCGCGCCATACTCGTTGCCGTCGGCATCATAAGCCTTGGTTAGTCCGGCTCCGCCAACGAGCGCATTCTGGAAACTTATGCCCACAGCCTTTACCTTGACGTAGATGTCAACACGGTTAGAGCCCTTGCTGCCCTTTGCCTCGACAAACTCTACAGTGAAATACTTTGAACCCGGATTACCGATCATAACGCCCGAAGAGGATGTAGCGAAATTTAACTGAGGAGACTGCGACGGCGCAGTAGTAGCGGTGTTTGAATTTGTACCCGTAACTTCCTGTACAACGCCCTTAGCTGCTTCTTTCAGCTTCTTGAAAAACTGGGCATCGGCATTCTGAGGTATTGCGAAGAGAGCTATTGCCGCAACGCAAACAGTTCTGATAATCTTTTTCATAATCAAAATAATTTTTAAAACATTAAACAATCATATTTTATAAATAAGAAACATAACTTTCAATTACAACTGACTGCCACCATTCTTGCGCTCGGCTATCTTACGGTTGGCAGAGTCACGCGCCGTCGCATTATTATGCTGATTGCCGTCATCGTCAAAATAGATCTTTGGTTCCGACTTCTTGGGGTGAGCCAGGGCGTCGACCATGGAACTGCCCTTGCCCATGCCGTTTGTAAAAATGAAGAATACTGCGGCTATGACTGCCACGGTTATCAGCACCTGTAAGAAGAGCGTGAAGAGCGCAATGATGAGCAGGAACACGGCAAGACAGGCTGACACCACGCACACGGCAGAGAACACGGTGAAGATGACACCGCGACGAAGGCCTACAGAACGGACATTGCGCACTAACGACCAACCGACGCCGGCAGCTATGAGCAGCCAGAACACGACGGACGACACCATATTCTTAGTCTCGCCGGAAGCGCCGAAGATGTCAGCGCCGAGAGAGATAATAAATACTATGGGAAACGTAAGCACGAAGCATATAAACAGAGTCTTCATTGAGAGCTGCTTGCCCATAACTTCTTCGAGCACGCCCTTGAACACGAATATCTGTCCTATCTGAAACACTACGAACACGGCAAAGGGCAAGAGTCTGAACAGCTTTTCCCAGAAGCCGTACTCCTTAGAAAGGCTCCACCACAAGCAATTGTTGCCAACTATGGCATAAATAACAACTTCGAGAATGGTGGCGGCGAGCATGCAGCCGGCTGCCACGATGAGCGCGGCGCGCCCCTTTGAGCCTTGGAAAAAGACAGCCACGAAACCGGCTACGACCAACAGGAAGACAAACCAGTAAGGCAGGGTTGAGGTTAACAGAAATTCTTTCATGGCATTAAGGATTGGTTTATAACTTTACAGACGATGCAGTGAATCCGCGACCTAAGGCAACGCTCAGCTCTGCCGCCTATACTTTTAATTTATATGTTTTTTGCAAATATATAAATAAACAGATTCTACGCAATAACGGAAATCCGTGATTTTATGTACATAAAACCGTCAACATAGTGACAGAAGGATGTTTTTTATATACATAAAAACGCAAAAAGGTTCAGCGCCACACCGGCATTTAAGCGGTGTGGCGCTGAACTAAGAAATGGAAATGTTTATCGTGCAAAAGACTGTTTTATGCCGTCCTGCCCAACAGACGTAATCAAGCCGGCACAGGCATAATGTATGACAACTTATAAACGTAAGGACATAAAAAGGGCGGCAAACAGGCTTTATGCACTGAGGCTGCCCGCTGCCGCCGGATGTTGTTGTTATTTAGAATTCAAGCACAAGTACCTGGCGCGGCGTGAGCTTCAGGTCTTTGTCGAGAGCCACATTGCTGCCGGTAAGCACATCGTGAGCCTGCTTTGTCTGTCCGATAACTTCGGCATAACGCTTAACAGCGAGGGCTGCCTCCTTGCGTGTGCCGTTGATGACGGTCATTACAGTCTTGCCGTTGTACTGGCGTGCTACGACATATACGCCCTTGTAAGGTATAAACTGTTTCTGGCTGCCCTTGATTATCACGTCGTTGCCCTGACGCCAGTGGAGCAGACGGCTCAGCCATGTAAACATGGCGTTCTCTGCCTTGGTGCGTCCTTCGGCTATAAACAAGTTGCGCTCATCACCCTCAAAACCGCCGGGGAAATCCTTGCGCACGTTGCCGTCGGTAACTTCCTTTGTGCCGTTCATCAGCACCTCGGTGCCATAATACAGCTGCGGTATGCGGTTTACGGTGAGCAACAGGGCGAGAGCCTGCTTAAGAGCTGTAGAGTCCTTGCCGTTGCAGAGGAAACGGTCGGTGTCGTGATTCTCTATGAAAGCCATAACGCTCGACGGATTGGGATAGAGATAGTCGTAGACCAGACTGTTGTATATGCGGTTGTAGCCGTTCCACCAGTCGTCGGTGTTCTCCTTCTTCGCCATGTTTATCTTGTCGTAGAAGCTGAAGTCCATCACCGTCTTCAGATAGCTGTTCTTCTTTGCTATCTTAGAGTCTTTCTGCCATGCTGCCGTATAGGCCGGCTCGGTTACCCAAGTCTCGCCTACAACGTTGAAGTTAGGATATTCCTCGTCGAGAGTCTTCATCCAAAGGGCCATGGCGTCGGCATCGGCATAAGGATAGGTGTCCATGCGTATGCCGTCGATGCCTACAGTCTCAATCCACCACTCGCTGTTCTGTATGAGATATTTAATGACGTGAGGATTCCTCTGGTTAAGGTCGGGCATTGAAGGAACGAACCATCCGTCAACGGTCTCATGCAGGTCTACGTCGCTTGCGTATGGGTCAACCACAGGCGTAAGCTTATAGCTTGTCTGCAGGTAGAGGTCGTTAACCTTGCTGTCGGCCGAGCCGTTATCGTTCTTGCCTGACTTATCGGCTGCAGCGAGCCATTCGGGAGTGTTGAGCCAATCCTTTGAAGGCATGTCCTTTATCCATGGATGCTCAAAGCCGCAATGGTTGAAAATCATATCCATAACCACCTTAAGGCCCTTCTGGTGTGCCTCGTCTATGAGCTTGCGGTATTCTTCGTTGGTGCCGAAGCGCGGGTCTACTTTATAATAGTCGGTTGTGGCATAGCCGTGATATGAGCTTTGAGTGCCGTTGTCGGGCGAATCGTTCTCAAGAACGGGAGTGAACCACAACGCGGTGACGCCAAGCTCGTTGAAGTAGTCAAGGTGCTGACGTATGCCTTCAAGGTCGCCGCCGTGGCGCAGACTGGGCTGCAAACGGTCAACCTTATAGCTGTATTTCGTCTTCACGGTGTTGTTCTTACGGCTGCCGTCGGCAAAGCGGTCGGGCATAAGCATATACAACACGTCGGCGTTGGTGAAGCCCATGCGCTTGTCGCCGCTCATCTCGCGGGCCTTCAGCTGATACTTTACTTTCTTTGTAGAGCCGTTGTTCTTGAAGTTGAGCGTCATCGTTCCGGGCTGCGCTCCGTCAAGATTGAGATAAACTAAAAGATAATTGGGACTGTCGAGGCGCACAAGGCTGTCAACCTTTACGCCGGGATAATCTGTAGTAACGTCGGCAGTCCTGATGCCTTCACCATATACCATCAGCTGCAGCGACGGATTCTTCATGCCGACAAACCAGTCGGTAGGGTCAATGCGGTCTATCTTTACCGCTGCTTTCATTGTCATAATGCTGAGCAATAAGCTTAAAGATAAAACTAATCTGTTCATGATTACTTATTTGTTTATTGTTATTATTTCCGGAGAAAGGATGTGCATATCGGCCAATGCCACAGCTTGTCAGTCGTGAATAATGAGAGCCGACTGTGCAGGAACACTAACCTTGCTGCCGTTGACAGTGCCAAGACCACTCTCATTAATCGTTCCGTCATGACAGACTATAGTATAATTGCCTTCAGGCACTGCAACGATACGCGACTCTTTAGCCGAATTGAGCACAACAATGATATTTTTCCATGTGTCGCCTCCGGCATTGTCTTTCAGGCGGAAGGCAACAAGATTATCCTGCACGGGCAGGAATTCGAGATGGCGGCGCACCTTGTCGGCAGTGCCGAGACGGAATGCCGGATGATTCTTGCGCAATGATATGAGCTTGCTGTAATAGTCCATTACTTGCGGATACTTGTCAAGATTGGTCCAGTCAAGGCGGTTGATGCTGTCGGGCGAATTATAGCTGTTGTGCACGCCCTTCTTGTCGCGCAGCATCTCTTCGCCGCTGAGGATGAACGGCATGCCCTGCGATGTCATTACAGCCGTCTGTGCCAGCAGGTCGAGGCGTATCAGTTCGTCGATGCCTATGCCGGGAATACTTGCGCGCAGGCGGTCAACGAGGCACATGTCGTCGTGACAGCTGACGTAGCTCAGCATCTGCACAGGCTCTGCTGCCCATGCCTCCTTGCTGTAGTTAACCTTGCTCATGTCTACCTGCGGATGGCTTATGGCTCCGGCTATGCCGAACTTTATGCTCTCTTCGTTGCCCGGCACGGCTGCGAGGAAGGCGCCTTTATGGTCGTCGCTGAACGGACCGCGCAATGCATCGCGCAACTCATCTCCAAAGGCTGATATGCCCGGCATGCGGCTCATGTTGGCTTTCATGGCCAGCTTGTCCTGAGGATAAGCGCACTGACCTGCCGACCAGCCCTCGCCATACATAATGGTGGCAGGATATTCCTTGTCGAGAGCGGCGCGTATCTGGTTCATAGTCTCTATGTCGTGCACGCCCATAAGGTCGAAACGGAATCCGTCGATATGGTATTCCTTAACCCAATAAAGCACCGACTCAACCATAAACTTGCGCATGGCGGGGCGCTCGCTTGCAGTCTCGTTGCCGCAGCCTGAGCCGTTAGACCATTTGCCGTCGGCTGTCTTGCGGTAGAAGTAGCCTGGATAGGTGCGCTCAAAGTTGCTGCCCTCAATGTTGAACGTGTGGTTGTAAACCACGTCGAGTATAACGCGTATGCCTGCCTTATGCAGTGCCTGCACCATCTGCTTAAACTCCTTTATGCGTGTTGCGGGATTATAGGGGTCGGTGGAATAAGAGCCTTCGGGCACATTATAGTTCACAGGATCGTAGCCCCAGTTATACTGAGGTTCATCGAGGCGGGTTTCGTCTACCGAGGCATAGTCGAACGACGGCAATATGTGTACGGCGTTCACTCCGAGTCTCTTCAGATGGTCTATTGCCTTAGGCTCTGTCAGGGCAAGAAACTTGCCTTTATGGATTATGCCTGATGAAGGGTCGATGGAGAAGTCGCGGTGGTGCATCTCGTAGATTATAAGGTCGGCAGGACTTACCTTCGCGGTTATGCGGTCTGTGTCCCAACCTTCCGGGTCGGTATCCGTAAGATCTATTATCGCAGCCCTTTGTCCGTTAACTCCCACGGCCTTGGCAAACACTCCGGCGCACTCGCCTGCCCCGGTGTCAAAAGTATAGAACTTGCCTTTGAGGTCGCCTTTCAACTTTGCCGAATATGTGTCGGCAGCAGTGCGTTTCATCTTGACGGTCTTCACCGGCTTGCCGCCCTGCCCTTCATCGTATATGCGCAGCGTTACGCGCTTTGCGCTGTCGGGAGCAAAGAGCTGAAAGCGAGTCATCTCCGGTGTATAGCAGGCCTCGTTGAAATCCTGGGCACCGGCCTTTGGCGCAAGCAGAAAAGACAGGAAACCCGTAAAAAGGATATTTCTAAATCTCATGCTGTGGTATGTTTTTATTGTTTTCTGAAATAATGTTGTCTATTATTTTGTCGTTATCTATTTTCTAAAGAGGCCACCTTTTATGATTAAAAGACGGCCTCATTATATATCACAGGATATTATTTTGCAAAAAGCGACACGGCAAAGCCTCCGCCCGGAGCCTCTTGCAGTTTAAGAACGTCGCCCTTCTTGACAATCTTGTGTGTTATCTCGTATGCCTTAGGATTCTTCTCATAATGGGCATCCTTGGCATCAGCGTAGATAGTGCAGTCATACTTGCGGCCCTTGTCGAGGAAGTCGAGCTTAACGACAGCCTTGTGGCCATTCTCGTCACACTTGCCTCCGATAAACCAGTTGTCGGTTCCCTTTGCCTTGCGTGCAACAGTAATATAATCGCCAGGCTCTGCCTCAAGATATTTAGAATCGTCCCAGTCAACGGCAACGTCGCGTATAAACTGGAAGGCATCATAATACTTCATGTAGTTCTCGGGCAGGTCGGCAGCCATCTGCAGCGGACTGTACATAACGAGATAAAGAGAAAGCTGACCTACGAGAGTGGTGTGAACAAACGATGTGTTGTCACTCCATGTGTTGAGCTGGGTTTCAAGAATACCTGGAGTATAGTCCATCGGACCGCCCTGAAGACGTGTGAACGGCAATACCACGGTATGGTCGGGACGGCTTCCGCCGAAGGCTTCATACTCTGTTCCGCGTGCGCTCTCGTTGCCTACGAGGTTAGGATATGTGCGGCAAAGACCTGTCGGGCGTGTTGCCTCATGTGCATTGACCATGATATGATGCTTGGCAGCCTCTTTCACGGCATGCAGATAGTGGTTGTTCATCAGCTGTCCGTAGTGATATTCGCCACGCGGAATGATGTCGCCCACATAGCCGCTCTTCACAGCGTCGTAGCCATATTTGTTCATCAGCGTGTAAGCTTTCTCCATCCAGCGTTCATAGTTCCATGCCGACGAAGATGTCTCGTGGTGCATCATCAGCTTCACGCCCTTAGAGTGAGCATAGTCGTTGAGCATCTTGATATCGAAGTCGGGATAAGGAGTGATGAAGTCGAATACGTCGAGCTTTGAATGTCCGAACCAGTCTTCCCAGCCTTCGTTCCATCCTTCAACCAACACCTCATCGAGTCCGTTGTCGGCAGCGAAGTCGATATATTTCTTCACATTCTCGTTGTTGGCAGCATGTGTTCCGTTAGGCTTGCACTTGCTGTAGTCGGTAACACCAAGATGAACAGACGGCAGGTCGTTTGTATAACTCCATGTACTGCGGCCTACAATCATATCCCACCATACGCCGCAATACTTAACAGGATGAATCCAGCTAACGTCGTCGAGCGCACAAGGCTCGTTGAGATTGAGTATAAGGTTAGACGAAAGCATGTCGCGTGCGTCATCACTCACGATAACCGTGCGCCACGGAGTGTTGAACGGTGTCTGAATATAGCCCTTATAGCCCTGTGCGTCGGGTGTGAGCCACGACTCAAACACCATGTTCTTGTCGTCAAGGTTAAGGTGCATTGTAGCATAGTTTACGCAGGCTGCCTCATGAATGTTGATGTAGAGCCCGTCGTCGGTCTTCATCTGCAATGAAGTCTGCACGCCTGTAGGCGAGAATGTTGTCTGTGATGAGTTAGGCGTAATGGCACTCTTCATCAGTCCGCGTATCTCAGAGAGCTTTGATTCTACGGTTTCATACTCCTGAGTGTCATAGTCGCCGGGTATCCAGAAGGCCTTGTGGTCGCCAGCCATGGCAAACTGTGTGTGCTCTTCCTTAATCACAAAATAGTTAAGCTCCTCCTGCTGCGGAAACTCGTAGCGCAGTCCCATGCCGTCGTCGTAAACGCGGAAACGGATAATGATGTTGCGCTTTGTCTCAGGCTGATTGAGCGTAACAGCAAGTTCGTTGTAATGGTTGCGTATGGTGGCAGTCTCGCCCCATACCGGCTTCCATGTCTCATCAAACGTAGATGTGTTCGTCTTTGCGATGACAAAACCATCCATCAGACTAGTTTCATCCATGCCCTTGCTGGCATGCTTTGTCTTGGCCAGTTCAAGTCCCAAATAACTCGGCTTTATTACAGCGCGGTTTTTGTAGGTCATCTCATAGACCGGCCGTCCGTTGTCGAGCGAGAACTTCACCGACACATTGCCGTTAGGAGATTTTACGGTCTGTGCCATTGCCAACATTGGCAGAAGCATCAATGCTAATAAAATCTTACGCATATTCAAGTTGAGTTTTTATTAATTTTTTAGGTTAGAATTTAGTCTGAATTGAAAAAGGCGCAGACCTCACGGCCTGCAATGCCTTTAATAGTAGGAATTATAGTAATTACATCCTTCCGCTCTCTTTGATAAGATCGGTGATGTTCTGGTTAAAGTCATGGGCCTCCATAAGGTCCTCTATACATATATGCATTCTGTAGCGCCAATAATGACGCGGATTCGACGGTATATTTATACGCTCGGCATCAGCGTCGGCAAGGCGTATGTTCTCGTCAACGGCAAACCAGTCCTGCACGGTGAGTATGCACAGCATTGACGGACAGAGCAGATGGCGTGAGATGATATCACGTGCAAGCCATCCCGGCAGCGGATGGGGTGCTGCTCCATACTTCTGCAGTACGTTGTTATAATAGTCTTGCGTGCGGCTTGTATCTTCATCCCACCACTGACGCAGCGTCGGGGTGTCATGACTTGATATCGTGCAGACCGAACGGTAAGGATTGCGCGAAAGCACGCCGAAACGTACATTGGGATCTTTTGGCATCGACTGAAGTTCAAGACTGAGAATCTTAAGTTCGTTCATAACCCACGATACGCAGTCGGGCACCATGCCGAGGTCTTCGGCACACACAAGCATACGGGTGGCCTCAACGAGTTTTGGCAGTTTGTTCATCGCCTCGCGATACCAGAACTGGTTGTTGCGGCGGTAATAATAGTCATTGTATATCTTGTTGAACAGGAACTTGTCGCTGTCGTAGAGCGACTCGTATATGTAGTCAAACTGAACAGATATGCGCGGATGAAACTTATTCGGGTCCCTATGGTCACGTACAAACAATACGTCACTTATCAGGGCATAAAGTCCGTCACGCAAATCAGTGTCGGCCTTGTCGGTCTTTCCATCAAAAGCAGCCTCAACCTTGCGCTGGGTGTCATATTCGGGTTTCATGCGGTAACGGCCGTCGTGCGAAGGCTCAAGATACGTGTCACGCACCATTGCTGCCCTTTCGCCGAACATACGTTCAAGCACCCAGTCGGTGATGAACGGCTCAGTGAACAGTTCTTCCTGGAAATGCAGGCCATAAGCCTCTATCTCATCACGCGTCATACCGAGTGCCGGCGAGAACTGGCCCAACAGTCCGTGTACGGCATTATAAGGAATTTCCCATATACGGAAGAAACCGAGAACATGGTCAATGCGGTAGGCATCGAAGAATTTTGCCATGTTGGAGAAACGGCGCACCCACCAGCGGCAATCGTCCTTTATCATCTCATCCCAGTTATATGTTGGGAAGCCCCAGTTCTGTCCGTTCACAGAGAAGTCGTCAGGCGGAGCACCTGCCTGTCCGTTAAGGTTGAAGTAGCGCGGCTCCTGCCATACATCACAGCCGTAACGGTTCACGCCGATAGGAATATCGCCCTTCAGTATTACGCCCTTTGAACGTGCATAGTCGTGGGCATCGGCCATCTGTGAGTTAAGAATAAACTGCACGAAATAATAGAAAGCCACATTCTTATAGGCTGCATTGCGCTGAACAGACAGAGAGTGGCGTTCGCTCTCATCAAACGAATGATGGTCGGGCCACTTGCTGAAGTCGGCAGTGCCGTATTTGTCGCGCAGATAACAATACTGACCATAGGGAACGAGCCACGACTCAGCCTCCTTAAAGAATGCCTTAAACTCAGCCGAAGCCATAACATTCTTGCCTTCCTGCTCATATATTATGTGCAGATATTCGGTCTTCGCATTGTTCACGCGCTCATAGTCAATCTGCTGCAGGGAGTTAAGTTCCTGACGCAATGTTTCAAACTTCTCACGCGTTGCCTTATCAGCAATAGGCGGCAGTGAACTAAGGTCGGCATACTGAGGATGCAGCGCAAATATACTTATGCAGCTATACGGATAAGAGTCTGTCCATGTATGAGTGGTAGTTGTGTCGTTGATAGGCAGCACCTGCAGCACACGTTGCTTGGTATAGGCCACCCAGTCTATCATTTTCTTCAAGTCGCCGAAGTCGCCCACTCCGAAACTGCTTTTCGACCTAAGTGAGAACACAGGCACCTGGGTTCCGGCACAGCGTATGTTATATATAGGAAAGAAAGCATCGTCGAGTTCATACACAACAATTTCGTTCTTGCCTATAGCAGGCACGTCTATTACGCGGTTGAAACGGTCTTCCCAAAGCATATTGCCACAGTCGGCAACATCTACGGCAACAAACTTAAATTCTATTTTCTTTCCGGCCAGTTTAACTGCGTCTACATCAGCCACCCATTCATTATAGCTGTGCTCATACATTTGCTGCCCCTTAAACACGTCCCATGCACCGAGACCAACCTCGTTACCGACAAGCACAAGACGCTCATTGCCACGAAGCTGTGGAGCACGCACCTTGACACGGAGCGTGGCCACATTGTCTGTTGGCGGAAGTGCCGACAGTTTGCGGCGCTTTATGCAGTCGGTGAATGCCGAACTGTAAAGATAAGAATTGTCCGGGATGCCAATCCAGCGGTCGCAGACTGTTATATGCTCAGTCTCCGAACCGTTTATCTCAAGACGGTGAGGCGCAACTGTCCATTCCTTGCGCAGCACATTGTCTTCGCCGCGCACAACACTATAATAATAATCTATATGGGTGCCTGCCTTTGCATCTGATTTCAGACTATAGGTCCATACCTTTCCGTCTGACGTGCTCATTCTGTAAGTAGTAACGACATCTGCACCATTTTCCTTGCCGTTGATTACATTCAAGACAAGTTCTTCGCCAAAGGCTGTATTATAGGCTATATTCAAAAGTATATTCATAGGTCACAAGTTATGGTTTTCATTGTAAAAGACACCGAAAGCTGCATTCATGACAGGAGCTTTATATGCCCTTTTTCAAGAAACAGCTAATATTATTTGCAAAGATAATAATAAATAAAATAAATGTGAAAGCAAATTTGCGTGTTATTTTTCAATTAATTATGCAATCGTTTACACAACTTTGTCTAAGTATCCACACCATGCTCTATGTCAAAGATTTACAAGAAGCGTAAATCCGTTTGGCATCACTGCCACATCCACATTCTTTTTCTTCTCGCCTGTTATCAGGTCGCCAAGCCTGTAGCCTGCCTCAACCGACAATACGCCTATGGCTGCTCCTGCCACAACGTCGCCCCAGTGATGGCGGTTGCGCCTTACGCGGTCTACGGCAGTAACGGTGGCAACGGTGAATCCTGCCACACTTATCCACGGACTTATCTTGCCAAACTCCTTATGCAGTATGGCGGCTCCGCAAAAGGCTATCGATGTGTGGCCTGACGGAAACGAATGGTCGTCGGTGCCGTCGGGGCGTGTTGAGTGTATGGTGTGCTTCAGCGCATAGGTTACTCCGGCATTGATGACGAACGACGTGGCCGAATTAACAAGCAGCCTCTTCCACGAACTCTGTGCGTCAACCCCTGCTGCCTTGAGCACATAGGTTGATGCCAGCGGAACATACTGCAGGTATTCGTCGATACCGTCGCCATGATAGCGCTCATACTGCTGCTGCGCACTGCAGGCCGATGACACAAAAACCGCAAAAATAACGATAATCAGTTTGCGTAGCATAGGTGCAAAGATACATGATTTTTCCACATTACAAAATAAAAACGTGAACAAAAAAAGTTTTATGTGTTGAATATAAAGAAATGTATCTCTCACTATTCCCGTTCTGATTACCCGCATAAACATGATGTATGTCTGTACAATACTTACGGATTTATGTCGGCACATCAGTTTTATTTAAGACGGTCCGCATGATATTATGATATTACGAATAGGCAGGAAAATACAGCTAAGACATAACGGATTTCCGTTATTCTGAGCAAATAACTATACAAAAGTTTTGTCTGCAGCCCTATTATCATTATCTTTGTGAACACAGACAATTGTTATGAAAGCCACAATATGCATGGCACTTATGGCCACAGCAATGATATCCTGCAACGGCAACAATCAGAACAGTATATTTCCGGCAGGATGCGAACTCAGGACGGGCGACATTGTGTTTCGCCGCGGCGGAGGCATTAGCAGTCATGCGGTGATGATGGCCGACATAAACGGACGCTACTCTCACGTGGGCATCGTGGTCGATTCGGCAGGCAAAAAGATGATTGTGCATGCAGTGCCGGGCGAACCCGACTTTGAAGGCGACCCTGACAGAGTGAAGATGGACACGCCCGAAAAGTTTTTCTCTGTTACAAACGCCAATGCCGGCGAGGTGAAAAGGCTCAGGGGCGACACGCTGACTCCCATAAAGGCGGCGGCATTTGCCATGGAGATTTATCGCCGCAACACGCTCTTTGACCACGACTATGACGACAGCGACACCACTAAGATGTACTGCTGTGAGATTGTTGAGTTTGCTTATGCCAAGGCAGGACGCTCATTGGCGGGCACAGTGCGCCACGACATCAAGCTGCCTGGACTGAATGCGTTTCACTGCATGCTGCCGTCGGACATCTGCAACAGCAAACTGCTTATTAGCATTATCGATTTTTAAACCTATTATTAACCCTAAAAATTTTTGTATCATGAAAAAGTTAATCGGAATTATGGCTCTTATGGCAGCCTTGTTTATAATGACATCGTGCGGCGGCGGCAATTCGCCCAAAGCTGTTACCGAAAAGGCTATGAAGGCTCTGCACGATAAGAACTACGACTCCTTTGTTGAATATATCTACATAACGCCTAAGGAGGGCGAGGATATGGAGGCATCTAAGAAGATGCTCTCGGGCATGCTGCAGAACAAGGCCGAACAGACTTACGCAAAGAAAGGCGGATTTAAGTCGTATGAGGTTCTCGACGAGAAGATAGATCCAAGCGGCGACGTTGCTGCCGTAAGGGTGAAAATGGTGTATGGCGACGGCTCGGAAAAGGAAGAGGACGTAAAACTGAAAAAAGACGAGAAGGGCGACTGGAAACTGGATATGGGCAAATAGCCTTTACACTATCCGAATGTTTTATTAAAGAAAATGAGCGGGCAAGACTTTCTGGTCTTGCCCGCTCTTATTGTGTGTGTTATGATTTTTATGTGGCATTACTTCACCACAACTTTCTTTCCGTTGACTATATACAGTCCTTTTGAGAGTCCGCTTACCGCCTGTCCGTCTGACATTCCGCTGTCGGTATGGCGCACCAGGCGGCCGTCTATAGTGTAGACGCCTTTAGCCTTACTGCTCTCGTTTCTGTCAGCCACAATGCCGCCGATGGCTGTTGTGTATTTGTCGGTAACATTGTCCACCTTATATTTGCCGCTTTCCATGGTGGTTGAAATCTCAAAATAGCTGTCTTTATTCACGTTATTTATGTCCACTGTCTGAGGCGAGCCGCTTGCCGTACTGAACACGAAGCACACATTGTCGTCCGACGTGTTCATCGTGTAGGTCTGATAATACCATGTCTTGCCGCCCACTGATTTTGTGGTTGCCACATTGTCGCCAGGCCATACCCCGTTGACGGGCGAGTGTGTGCCGTCGCCGCCCCACGACCAGAAGTTTACGTTTGTCCAGCCTACGTTGTCGGCATTTACGCATACTGTTATCTCATGCGGCTGAAAAGCCGTAACCGTGTAGTGGCGGGTTATCGTGCCGCTCACCGTGCCGCCTGCAAGCAGGGCAGCCTTCAGGGTTGTAGTGCTGCTTATGTTTACGGTTGCGCCGCTGTTAACCTTGGTGCCGTTATCGGCTGTAGGCTCGCTGCCATCGGTGGTATATACTATCTGTGCTCCGGCGTCGGCAGACAGGGCGGTTAGGGTTACGCTCACGCTGTTGTCGTAAGAGCCTGACGGAACATCGGCCCATGCGCTGCCGGCATTGCGCGAGATGTAGTATGCAAAGTTCTGACCTTTGTCTACAAGCTGATAGTCGGTCTCCTTTACGGTTGATGCCGGCCATGAGGTTGAGCCCATAAGCACTACTACCGACTTGCCGTCGGTGCCGTTCACCTTGATGGCATACTGCGAAGCCGTGCGGTTCATGGTCTCAAAGGTGCTTTCGTTGTTCACTCCCGCCATGTTGCGCGCATAAATCATCTGCTTTATGTCCTGCTTGTATTCTTTCCAGTGAGGCAGGAATATGCATGGCGTGCCCGGCGCAGCCAGTATGAATGCGTTGGCAGCCAGTATGTTGTCTGTTATCTCGCCGTCGTTGCCGCGCTCATAAGTGTCGTGATTGTCCACAAAGGTTACGGCGTAGCGGCGATAATACATGTCGTTGGCAAGGCAGCTGCCGCCGAGAGTGTTCCAGTTTGACGATGAGTTGCAGCAGTCGCGCAGCAGATATTTCAGCGGAAAGTCGAACGCAGCCGACTGCTTTGCACCGTTGGCCTCGGTGCCGTCAATCCAGTTTTTTATCTGCGTCGTGCCGTCCCAATATTCTCCTACTGAATATTGCGGGTTGGCTGCCGTGTTGTATATTCCTGTATATTTGGGCGAATATCCCTTCACCATGTCATAGCGGAAGCCCGTATAGCCGAGGTCGTTGAGCAGAAAGTCGAGATATGCCTTTACCATAGTCTGAACGTTGCTGCTGGTATGGTCGAGGTCGCGCGCGCCGTCAAAGTCGTCGCCAGTGTCGAGCTGTCCCGTAGGCTTAACCTCCGCCTGTGCTTCAGTCTTTCCGCCGTCGTCGTTTACACAGATGTCCGACGCTCCCATAGTGTAGGTAACGCCCTTGTATGTCTCTTCAGGAAAACTCATCCATGTGCCTGCCATCGACGAGCGGTGATTGATAACCACGTCGGCTATTGTGCCCAGTCCCTTGCTCTTGAATGTGTTTATCATTGAGCGCAGCTGCTGCTCATTGCCGAACGTGCTTGTGTAGTTGTTAAACCAGTAGAGGTCGTTGTATCCCATGGAGTTGCCCGAGCCGCAGTTGCCGCTCTGGGGTATCCATATCAGTTTGAAAAACTCAGACAGCTCGTCGGCCTGACTCTCAAGGTTGGTCCACTGTGTGTCTGAAAACGAGTCCCAATAGAAGCCTTGCAGCATCACGCCCTGCCAGTCCGACGGCCATCCTTGTGCCGAAACCGACAAAGTCATAATTGACGCAACAATAGCGGTAAATAATTTTCTCATGGCATTAAAATCTTTTTTATTCCGCCGTAAATTTAAATATATTATCCACATCATGTTTACACACAGCAAGAAATATCAGCAAAACTTCTGCGCAAACGTTTGTCCTGTTTGTAGGAGTTAAAGGAGTTAGAGTAGTTAAAGGAGTTAAAGTCATATGCCTTGTTGCAATAAACCAGTTCAGCAATTGGATTTTTCGCTTTTCTCTTTTCACTTTTCTCTCAATTGAATTCTTCACTCTTCGTTCTTCACTCTTAACTTAAATATCCTTGTTGCAATAAACCAGTTCAGCAATTGGATTTTCCGCTTTTCTCTTTTCACTCAATAGAATTCTTCACTCTTCGTTCTTCACTCTTCACTTAAATATCCTTGTTGCAATAAACCAGTTTAGCATTTGGATTTTTCGCTTTTCTCTTTTCACTTTTCACTCCGTACTACGGGATATGTAGCAACAAAGCTAATGTGCCGGCTGATTTGCACGTGTTGTTGAGCACAGCGAAAAATCTGCCGGAATTAAATATAAGGATTTGCAATCCGATTGCTTCCTATTTCTAATTTAATAGGTATGAGTTGCGGATCGCAGATCCTTATTTTACATGCTGTCGGATTACAAATCCGACAGAACATTACTCTTGTGGCTACTGTAGTTAAAGTCATATGCCATGTTGCTATAAAACCGTTTCGCATTTGGATTTTTCATTTTTCTCTTTTCACTTTTCACTCAATTGAATTCTTCACTCTTCGTTCTTCACTCTTAACTTAAATATCCTTGTTGCAATAAAAACAGTTTCGCATTTGGATTTTTCACTTTTCTCTTTTCTCTTTTCACTCAATTGAATTCTTCACTCTTCGTTCTTCACTCTTAACTTAAATATCCTTGTTGCAATAAAAACAGTTTCGCATTTGGATTTTTCACTTTTCACTTTTCTCTTTTCGCTTAAATCTACCCTCTACAAGGCAAAAAAGGGGAGGAAGAGGACTTCTTACTGATAATTTTTTTATACCTTTGCAGTATAACATAGTCACCTACAACATCTTATGGATTATTCTATATACAGTCTTTCGTTATGCATTGCTCTGCCGTTGATGATATTCTTCGGCTTTTATTTTTTATTGGCACGCACACCCGACAAAGCTATTTTCGGCAATTACATCTGTTCGCGGCGCATCATGGGAGTAGCCATGCTGCTGCTCGCCGCCAACTATTCGGTTCACTTCTTTTACGGCATCAGATTCAAGAATGTCAATGCGGCAATACTGATGAACATGTCAACCTATTTTTTGTGCTACTGGCTCTTCAGCTCTGCCCTAACCACACTGCTCAACCGCTTCTACATAACGCGCCGCCGACTGCTCACCCACATCGGTCTATGGGTGCTGTTCTCAGTGCTTTCGGCCATAGTGCTGTTTCATCTGCCCGAGGGCATAGCTCAAAAGGCAGGACTGTTAGCCATGGCAACATGGCTCGTGATTTACGGCTTTGTTCTTGCCCGCAGGCTCATTCTGGCATACCGCAGGGCGGTAAAGATTTTCGACAACACTCATTCTGACAACATCGGCGCCTACATCCGCTGGCTCTCCGTCTTCACTTATTGGGCTGTAGTGTTCGGCGTGGGCTGCGGTCTGCTCACGTTCCTGCCCGACAAATACATCTACGTGTGGATACTTTCGTCGATACCTTTCTATATTTATCTGTTTCACTGTTACCAGAACTATATGCTCTTTTATGAGAAGGTTGAAAATGCCATGGAGAGTGAGATTGTTTCTGAAGACGACATACTATGTGAGGCCGACACTGCCGAAGACGTTGCCAACGACATTCCGTCGTGTTATGCCGAGATTGCCGAGAGCATAAAGAGATGGATTGATGACGAGGGCTACCTCAGACCGGGACTTACGATAAAGGAACTTGCCGACACTCTGCACACCAACCGCACATATCTCTCGGGCTACATCAACACATCGCTCAACACAACCTTCCGCGACTGGATTACGCGCCTGCGCATCGACTACGCCAAACAGCGAATGACCAATCATCCTGAACAGAAGATTGCAGAGATAGCCGAAGCCTCCGGCTTCATGTCGCAAAGCCATTTCATGAAGACTTTTAAAGACAAAGAAGGCTGCTCGCCCGCAAAATGGAAAAAAGCCCAGAAAAACATTCACAATTATTAATTCCTAATTCACAATTCATAATTCATAATTTCCCTACCGGTCCCATAAGTCCCATAGGTCCCATCATCATTCTCTCCCATCATCATTCCCCAAAAAAGTGCTGAAACAACAAAAACATGCTGAAACGACAAAAATACCATAATCAAAACAACAAAGATATGCGATTTTGACAATTTGCTTAATTTTTATTAACCTATTTTGCTTATATGTGAAATCTTTTTGCTTACTTTATGCACCGAAACATAAAGAAAATACAATGAAATACATAAAAATATGAGCAAAAAGATTACTCTTCTTACCTTTTTATTACTGATTGCAGCAATGACATATCCTGTTGCGGCACAGCGGCACTCTGTTGCCGACACGGTGTACACATTCCGCTTCGTGCCACAAAAGGATATGTTCTATGTGCCCATGTACGACAATGAAAACGAACTGGCACGCCTGCTCGACTGCATCGACCGGCTCATGCCGGGCATCACCAACGGCACTGTGCCTGTATATGTCGACGGATACTGCAACTCTATGGGCAGCGAGAAAGAAAACCTCGCCACAGCTGCCGTGCGTTCTAACCGTGTGAAGTCGGAACTTATAATAAGGAGAAACCTTACCGAAGACTGCTTCGTAACTGCCAACCATGCCACTGACGGCGACTATGTGGTGGTGAGAGTGAAAGCCCCCATCAACCTCCCCCGTGTGGGGGAGGCTATTGATGGCAAAGCATCAGATGATATGGATGGCAAAGTCTCAGATGATATGGATGGCAAAGCATCAGATGATACTGCCGGCAAAGTCTCAGATGATACGGATGGCAAAGCATCAGACAACTTCCAAGCGGAATCAGACGGCTTGAGCCTCCCACGCACGGGGGAGGTTGGAGGGGGCTTCGCCTTCCGCTTCAACCTGCTGCGCTGGGCCACGCTTACGCCCGACCTCGGCATCGAGTGGCGCATCTGCCCGTCGTGGGGCTTACTGGTCAACGGCTCATGGACATCATGGAGCTGGAACGACAAAGACCGACGCTACGCTCTGTGGGAGGTTATGCCCGAGGTGCGCTATTATATAGGCAGCAGCAAGGCATGGTATGTGGGCGCAATGTTCAAGACGGGCGAGTTTAACTATAAGTTCTCAGGCACGGGCCGTCAGGGCGACCTGATTGGTGGCGGACTCACCGGAGGCTGCCGGCTGAGGCTCGGCAAGGCGCTGGCTCTCGACCTCGGCATCGCACTCGGCTATCTTAACGCCGACTTTGAGAAATATGAGGTCATCAACGGCGTGCGTGTGCGCCGTGGCACGGAGACAAAAAACTGGTGGGGACCAATCAACGCCGGAGTGACATTGGTATGGCAAATTAAATGAAGAATTAAAAATGAAGAATGAAGAATCTGGTTGAGCAAGTTACAGCCAAATGGCATAGTTCCTACTCTCCCAAATATTTGTTCTTATGTATAAAAATAGAATATTATGAAGAAGATAAATATGTTAGGAATGGCAGTCGCAGTGCTGCTCTCTTCATGCGTGAAGGACACGCTTTATGACACGCCGCACCCCGACCACGGAATGATTTCGGTTACAGCCGACTGGACGGCGCGTGGTGAGGGAATCGACATCCCTGCCGCATGGACGGTCGCTATGGGCGACTATACCGGCACGGAGACCGCAGCTACCCATGCTCCCGAATATCTTTTCGTGCCGGGCAGCTACACCCTGGCGGTGTGGAATCCGGCTGAAGGAATCACCGTGAACGGCACCACAGCCACCGTTGCCGCAGCCACGGGCAACGACGCCGGCGCAGGGGCCTTTATCAGCAACGCCCCGGGCTGGCTGTTCACCAGCGTGCAGCAGGTGCTGATAGAGAAAGACAAAGACTATGCGCTAACCGCCCCCATGCAGCAGCAGGTGCGCGAGCTTACTCTCGTAGTAGAGCCTACGGGCGACGCTGCCGGCCGCATAACCGAGATTGTTGCCCATCTTACTGGCGCAGCCGCCACACTCGACTTTGCCACCGACACCTACGGAGCGGCGTCCAACGTGGTGCTGCCCTTCACAAAGATTACCGAAGGCGCCGATGCTGGCAAGTGGAAAGCCACGGTGCGACTGCTTGGCGTAACAGGCAATGAACAGCTGCTGACGGGTGAGATACGCTATGCTGACAACAACCCTACGCCAACCACGCTGACAAGCAACCTCACAGAAACTCTAAAATATTTCAACTCAGAAAAGAGCGAGTCGCTGACGCTCGGCGGCACGATCGTTGAGACCCCCAAAGAAGCCGAGTTATCCACATTCGAAATCACCGGATGGGAACAGATACAAGGAGGAGACGTAAGTGCGGAAATGTGAATTAATTATGAATTAAGAATTAGGAATTAAGAAACAATCCAATTATTAATTATGAATTAAGAATTAGGAATTAAGAAACAACCCAATTGTGAATTATGAATTGTGAATTATGAATTAAGAAGCAACCCAATTATGAAACGCAGTTCGGTTTAATCCAATTGTGAATTATGAATTATGAATTATAAAAGGCTCTTTAACTAAATAACATATAAGATGAAGATGAAGAATTAAGGATGAATGAAGAATTTCAATTAGTAAGCGACTCAATTGTGAAACACAGTTCGGTTTAATCCAATTATGAATTAAAAAAGAGAATTGGGAAGCGACCCAATTATGAATTGTGAATTATGAATTAAAAACGTGCGTTCTTTGACTTATTGGGAAAACGGGAAACTTATGGCAGCTATACAAAATAAATCCACTAAATTAGTGGAGTGTTGCAAATAATTTACTATCTTTGCCACGTGAACAATACGGGAAGAAATGGAGATACACTTTGATAAAGACTATTTGCGCCAGTTGTACGAAGAAGGCAAGACTACCGACAAAAAGCACCGCTTTCAACCGCATATCATCACACGCTACCAGTTACGCATTAAAGTGCTGGAATTGGCAGAAAGTGTTGAAGAACTTTACGCTATCCACTCACTTCACTATGAAGTCCTAAGAGGCGACAAAGCAGGCATCTCCTCAATCCGGGTGAACGACCAATACCGCATAGAGTTCACCGTAGAACAGGTATCATCAGAAACGGTGGTGACTATCTGCAATATACTGGAATTGTCGAACCATTATAAATAATGTGATTATGGTAAAACACATCTGTCAACGCCCCATACATCCGGGCGAACTCCTTAAGGAAGAGACTGAAGAGCGCAAACTGTCGCAGAGCAAGCTGGCAGAACAGATGGGCATCTCATACAAGATGCTGAACGACATACTCAACTGTCGCCGTCCTGTCACGGCTCAGACAGCCATGCTGTTTGAGGCTGCATTAGGCATCAGTGCTTCGCTGCTTATGAGAATGCAGCTCGACTGCAACATGCGGCAGGCTGCCGACAACCCATCGTTCATGGAGCGGCTCAAGCAGGTGCGCAAGCACGCCGCCATGCTTTAGACCGCTTACATGCCTTAAGTTTCCCGTCCCGCCATGTTCCTTTTGTGGAATATGGCGGGACGTTCGTTTTTCCATTTATGCCAAGGGGCGCTTATAAGAACTGATTATTAACAACTTTAACACTTATAAGCAATGATGAAAATAAGACACTTTGCACTCGCAGCGCTCGCCATCTCAATGGCAGCCTGCACAAGCGACAACGAGAACATGAACACTGACGGCCCGGTAGCCGCCAAGTTTATCGCCGACATTACGCCCGCTACCCGCGTCAATTCGGAAGGAACCGAGTGGACCGAAGGTGACCGCATCGGCGTCACCGGCGCAAACTTCACCAACGTGCCCTACAAGAGAGAGTACGGTATGTTCGTGCCTGACGGTACGGTCATCTATTTCAGTGACACTGAAACGCATACCTTCAAAGCCTACTATCCGTATCAGGCTGAGGGCGGAACGGTGACCGTCAGCACCGCAGCCGACAAGCAGGGCACTGACATCGACTTCCTCTTTGCCTCGGGAGCCACAGGCGACACCCGCAACCCGACGGTGAGCTTCACCGGCGACCATGCGTTCAAACACTGCATGAGTCTCATCAAGTTCACATTCAAGCCAGGCGACGGCATAATGTTCAGCGAAACGGAACCTGCCAGCTACACGTTGGGCGGGCTGAAGATCGAAGGCACATTCGACACGGCTACCGGCACGACTGCCGTAACCGCAGCCGCCAACTCGCCGATTACCATGCAGCTTAACGGCGCCACCGCTTCGCAAGTCATCATTCTACCGCAGGAAGTGACCATTCCTCTTGACCTGAGCGTATCTTACAACGGACAGAGCTACAAAGCCACACTGAAACTGCCTGAGACACCCACAGCCAATTTCTACACAGCAGGCTATGCCTACACCTACAACATAACGCTCAACAATAAGGACATCGAGGTGAGCGAACCCACAATTACTCCGTGGAAAGACGGAGATTCGTTCAATGCAAACTCTACGCTGTAAGTTCCACATACAGCTGCCCCGGCGCAAGCGTCAAGCCGGAGCTGCCCATAGACAATATGGTGCGACGGCCGCCTTCGCAGGCGGCGGCAGCACAAAACGAAAACAAATAAAAAACAACCCGATATGAAGAAAAGACATTCCATCCATGTACTTCTTGCAGCAGCCGCGCTGCTCCTTGCCACGGCTGCCTGCACGACGGACGAACTGGCGGACGGCAACCGTCTGCCCGAAGGACAATACCCCCTTGAGATAGCCCGCATCACCCTCGGCGTGGAGGGTGGCAAGGCGCAGCCCTGGGGCGCACCGCAGACGCGCGTCAGCGAGATTGCAGACGGCACGGGCAGCGTGTTCGACGCGGGCGACCTGTTCGCCGTACAGATAGACGGCGAGGAAGAGGTCGGCACCTACGCCTTGCAGGACGACCACACCGTCAGAGCCGAAACGCCACTGTACTGGTACGACCTCAACGACCATACCGTCACCGCCTGGTACCCCGCCACGGACGGCACCATCGACCTCGGCAACCAGA
>ENA-UONW01000681-UONW01000681.1-human-gut-metagenome-genome-assembly--contig:-CS52-NODE-681-length-47998-cov-16.201948_pt1 | contig 47998 bp, 45 predicted proteins | sample MGYA00242463_ERZ724010 | MGnify/ENA metagenome assembly ERZ724010 | reverse complement strand
GGCGGCACTTGCGTCTTGCTGGCCGCTGCCCCAACAACTCCTCCCTGTTTCCGCCACTGGCGGCGGTCGTCGTCGTTGCACTCTAGCCATCTTCAGCGGAATGATTATTTTTATTTCGCGTTTGGAGCGACCGCGTTTGCGCAGCAATGAAAGCCCCAGTGGGGCTTTTAAGCGGCAGAGCGGTCTGCGTTAGCAGATGGAGGGGCTTTGCCCCGACAAGCTCTGCGGAGCGCTCCAAACGCTATTTTCACAGAAGGGCTGCAATGATTAAAGTGCGGTCTGAATTGCAAATGCTGTTTTCCTCCACGACCCCTCCCGTGAAAAGGGGATTCAGAAAAGCCCGCAGGCTTTTCTGAATCCCGAATAAAAAAACTAATTCCGCTATTTATGCGCAGAGCGCACGCGGCGCGCATTCCAAACCGTTCTCTCAGAACCGCAGCCGCATCTGATACCACACCACCCCGCCGTGGGTGGAAGCGGAAACGCCCTCGTTCACAAAGCCGAACTTGGCGTAATAGTGCAAAAGCTTCTCCTTGCAGGTCAGCACCAGCCCCTTGCGCCCCTGTGCGCGGGCATCTGCAATGGCTCTTTGCAGCAGCAGCCCGGCATAGCCCCGGCAACGGCAGCGCGGGAGGGTGTTCACCCCAAAGATCATCTGCCATGCGCCATTTTCATCATGCAGGGCGGCGTCCGCGTACATCTCATCGGTCAGGTCAGGTGTGTCGGTGCAAAAGCCGTCCACAAAGGCCACCAGCTCCCCCTGCTCAAGCAGCAGCCAGAAATGACCGGCATAGTGTGCCAGCCGCCCGGCAAATTCTTCCGCTGTGGCAGCCTCCGCTGCCGGAAAACAGGCCGCCTCCACGGCGGCAATGGCCTGTAAATCGTCCATAGTTGCGTTGCGGATCTCCATGGTATCTCCCCTTCTTCTCTTTTTCTATTCAGTGTACCACAGCTGCCGCGCAAAGGCAAAATATTTGCATCTGTTCCCCGTCCGTGTTACAATGGCTATACTACGCTTGGAAGGGAGTTGAAACGCCATGCCCACCGAAAACCGCACTACCTTAACGCCGGACACCCCGGTGCGCTACCTGAAAGGGGTGGGGCCCAAGACCGCAGAGCGGTTCGAAAAACTGGGCATCGTGACGTTGGCAGATCTGCTGTGCCACTATCCCCGGCGATACATCGACTTTTCCAAGCCCTACTCCATTGCGGAGGCCCCTGCCGACACTGAATGCGTGGTAAAGGCCGAGGTATTCGCAAAGCCCGGCGGGCGCATTCTGCCGGGCGGGCGGCGGATGGAGCGCATCACCGCCGGGGATGATGTAGCCAGTCTGGAGATCACATGGTTCAATAACCCCTACGCCACCCAGAAATTGCAGCTGGGGCAGGAATACTATTTTCAGGGCATCGTCACCGGCGGGATGCTGCGCCGCCAGATGGTCAACCCGCAGGTGCGCACCGCCGAGCAGATACAAGCCGCGCCCTTTGAGGCCGTTTACCCCCAGACCGAGGGACTACCCAGCAGCGTCATCTCCCGCTGCATCCGGCAGCTTTTGCCCCACGCGGAGCTGCTGCCCGACCCGCTGCCGCCGGAGATGCTGCAAAAATACCGTCTGCTGCCCAAGGCCGAGGCGGTGCGCGCCATCCACTGCCCTGCCACCGAGGAACAGGCCGCAGCAGCGCGGCGGCGGCTCATTTACGAGGAGCTTTTGGTGCTGCAATTGGGCATCGGGCGGATGCGCAGCCGGGGCGCTGCGGTCACCGGTGCACCCATGCGCCGCGCCGACCCAACCCCTTTCTGGCAGAGCCTGCCCTTTGCCCCCACTGGGGCGCAGCGCCGTGCAGTGGAAGAGATTTTAAACGATATGGCGGGCGATACCGCCATGAACCGCCTGTTGCAGGGCGATGTGGGCAGCGGCAAAACGCTGGTGGCTGCTGCCGCCATCTGGGCGTGCATCCGGGCGGGATATCAGGCCGCGCTGCTGGCCCCTACCGAAATTCTGGCCGCGCAGCACGCCGAGGGGCTCAACCGGCTGCTTGCCCCCTTCGGGATGCGGGTCGCCCTGCTGACCGGCGGCATGAAGGCCGCCGCCCGCCGCACCACGCTGGCTGCCATCCGCAAGGACGAAGCCGACCTTGTGGTGGGCACCCACGCCCTGATGAGCGAAGGGGTGGAGTTTGCCCGGCTGGGTCTGGCGGTCATTGACGAGCAGCACCGCTTTGGGGTGCGTCAGCGCGGCGCACTGGCAGAAAAAGCCGCGAACCCGCACCTGCTGGTCATGAGTGCCACCCCTATCCCCCGCACGCTGGGGCTTTTGATCTACGGCGATCTGGATATCTCCGTTCTGGACGAGCTGCCCCCCGGGCGCACCCCGGTCAAGACCCGGTGCATCACCGGCAAGCGGCGGCGAGACCTGTACCGCTTTCTGGACAGCGAGATCGACAAAGGGCGGCAGGTGTATCTGGTCTGCCCTGCCATTGAGGATGTGCCGGACGGCGGGCTGAACGCCGTCAAGACCTACTACGAGGACATTGCCAAGACGCTGCTGCCCGACCGCCGGGTGGGGCTGATGCACGGCAAGCTGAAGCCCAAGGAGAAAGCCGCCGTCATGGAGGATTTCAAGGCCGGGCGGTTGGACGCACTGGTGTCCACCACCGTCATCGAGGTGGGCGTGGACGTGCCCAACGCCAGCGTGATGGTGATTGAAAACGCCGAGCGCTACGGTCTGAGCGCCCTGCACCAGCTGCGCGGGCGGGTGGGACGCGGCGCTGTCGAGAGCTGGTGCTTCCTTGTCAGCGACAATACCAGCGAGGCCGTGCAGAAGCGGCTGAAATTTCTCTGCTCCACCACCGACGGCTTTGCCGTGGCGCAGTACGATCTGGAGACCCGCGGTCCCGGCGACTTTTTCGGCAGCCGTCAGCACGGTCTGCCCACCTTACAGATCGCCGACCTGATGAATGACACCCGTACCCTGCACGCCGCCCAGAGTGAAGCCGCCGCATTGCTTGCCGCTGACCCGCTGCTGGAAAGCCCTGCCCACGCTTTGCTGGCCGCGCAGGTGCAGCAGATGTTCGACAAGGCCGGGCCGATGAACTAAAAAAGCGCCGTCGCACAAAAAACTCGTGCGACAGCGCTTTTCTTTACACTTCTTTGCTCCCAACAATATTTTGCAGGATGCGGGCCGTCAGGGCGTCCAGCTTTGTTTCCAGTGCGGGCAGGTGCAGCAGGCGGTAGAGCCGCTGATACACGGCATCCACCGCGTAGCCCGCTGCAGCGACCAGCAGCACCGCACCGGTCAGGTACGCCAGCGAGGGCAGCAGCGCCCCGCCGAACCGGGGCAGATCCACCAGCTGCCACAGCAGCGCCCGGGTAAAATCGCTGTCGTGCAGCAGATACACCCCAAAGGACAGCGGTGCCAGCCGGAATACCCAGCGCCGCCAGTAGTCCGAGCGGATATGGATATTCTGGAACAGCAAAAACATTGCTGCCGAGGCGATGACCGTAGCCAGTGCCTGATAACCGTTGACGGTATTCACAAAGCCGTTCAGGTGCAGGGCGTTTTCCACCCGCAGCGCCAGCATCCGGTTGAACAGCCCCGCCGCCGAAGCTGCCAGATATGCCAGCAAACACAGCCCGCTGGGCACGGTCACCCGGTATTTGCGGAAATAAGCCGCAATAAAATACAGAGTGTAGAACCAGATAAAGCTGTACCCGTTATTCACAAAGGTTTCATCCGTTGCCCAGTAGAACAGCGTGCCCCACACGCTTTGCAGCAGCAGCGCCACCAGCAGCAGCGTTTTGTACTGCCGCCGGTCAAGGCTCTGCACCACCGCATTCAGCACCGGCACCGAGAGGTACATCAGAAAATAAGCCGAGGCGAACCAGTAGCCGTTGGAGGTAAGGGGTAAAAGTGCCCGGAGCAGCGAAATGGCTGAAAGCGGCACCGCACCCGCCTTGACTGCAACGCAGAAAGTGAGCATGGAGTAAAACCACACCTGTGCCCCGATGCGGAACAGCCGCCCGGCGCGGACAGCCCCCTTGCGCTCCGACAGATAATAGCCGGAAAGCATTACAAAACAGTTTGTGGATACACGCGCCAGAATAAACAGCAGCCAGTAGATCCAGAATGCCGCCGACCCCTGCGGTGCCGCACTGCCCAGCCCGCCGTGCCCAATGCCGTGCATCAGAACGATCATCACCATACTGAGAATGCGCATCGCCTCAAAGCCGCTATGCCGTTTCTGCTCTTCCATACCCCATTTTCCCCTTACATTTCCCCTATTTCCAGCTGCCGCAAAGCCTGCCGCACCTGCTGCTCCGGCCGCAGCCACGTTTGATAATACGCTGCATTGTGCTGTGCCATGGCTAAGATCGCCGCCGGGTCTGCCAGCAGCTGCCGCAGCTGCGCCTCGCACTCTGCCGGGGACGTATATGTTTTATAGTTTTTGCCCTCTTCAAAGCCGCCCGGCAGGGTGTACCGCAGCGGCTCGGTGACAATGGCGCGCCCCGCCGCCACATACTCGGCCAGCTTCCAGCCGGTAGAGCCATGCAATCCGGTAGATGCCACACAAATTTCCGTGTGCTGCATCCGGTGCAGATAGGCGCGCTTGCCGGTCAGCTTGTCCGGCACGATCAGTTCCGGGCACAGCCGCCGGGCGCAGGCGTTGTCGGACACGCCGCCGGTGAACTGTTCCGGAAAAGCAGCTTGCAGTCGGTGCAGCAGCTCAATGCGGTCTGCATTCACCTGCCGCCACTCTGCCTGTAAGTCCGGGTATTTCTGTACCGCCGGCTCCTCCGGGTCCCACAGTCGGGTCAGAAAGAGGATGCGCGGCTTTTTGCGCACCCGGGTCAGCCGGGCTTCAAAGTCCTGCGGGTAGCAGCGGGTGGAAAGCGCCCACTGCTTCAGGCGGCTCTTTGCGCTGCGCTCCGCTTCCAGCGGCGAGCCCGGACAGGTAACGTAATAGTTCAGCCCCAATGGCCGCAGCTTTGCGGAGATATCGCCCGGGAACTGCCGGTTCTTTTCGGCTGAAAAAGAACGTTTGAACACCACATCTGCCCGTTGGAACAGCGCCAGCACCGCCGCCGGGTCGTTGTAGAAGTAGCCGTCCATCAAATCGAACACCACCGTGCGGCCGTCGATCTCGGTTTCCAGCAGTGCTTCCCGGGCAAGGGGATTGCCCTGCCGCACGTCCTGCACCCGCAGGGTCAGTTTCCCGCGCTTTGCCAGCAGAGTAAAGCCCGCCAGAATGCCGCTGATGTGCGCCGCGCCTTCCCGGGTGGCGAGTTTTATTGTGACCTGCATATTCCCTCCTATCGGTGGAACAGCCCGGTGCGCCGCTCGCCCATGGGGATGACGTCACAGAACACACACCGGCTCTTGGTGGAAAGCTGCACATCCTTGTGGTAGCAGCCAAAAAACCATTTTTCGTAGGTCAGCTTGAGCAAGATTTCGTCCAGAAACAGGTGCAGACGGTTGCTTTCGCCAAGGGCAAGGGCGGTAAAATCCAAAAATCTGCTTGGTGCATCGTGGGTCAGCACATAATCTACCTTGTAGTCTACTGCCTCTAAGTTGCGGCGGCAGGTGTCGTACTCCTCGTCACTGGGCATCTCCTGCTTCCACCAGTTCACGCCCGGCTCCCGGTCGTCCTTATCCTGACTTTCCGCGCCGCCGAAGCAGAGATAAGTCTTGCCCTCCAGCTCCAGCACACTGCCCCGGCACACATGATACACATTGCCGCCAAGGCTCTGCACCCTGCCGCCGAAAAGTTCCGTCTCCGGGTACTGTGCCAGCAGGTCGTAATTTTCGTGGCTGCCGTCCAGAAACAGAATCGTGTAGGGGCGCTTGCGCAGCCAGTCCAGCCGCTTGCGCTCTGCGGCGCTGCCGTCCCACACAAAGCCGAAATCCCCCAGCACCACCACGGTGTCCTTTTTGCCCAGCCAGCGCAGCTTGCCCTGCTTGAAGCGCTGGATATCGCCGTGGGTATCCCCTGTAAGATATACCATTCCTGCCCTCCCTGCCGGAGCGAAAGAACGGTGTAAAACACCGCAAGGCTCTTGTAACGCCCCGGCAAACCTGTTATTATTATAGAACACAGCACACTTGCTGCAAAATTGATCTTCCGGTGCGCCGCACAGCGCAGCCGTATCTAGTATATTTTATCGCTTTTTAAAGGAATTGTCCACATGAAACGTATTTTTGCATTGGTTCTTTCATTTGTATTCCTGCTCAGCTGCCTTGTGCTGCCCGCCGGGGCCATGTTCGACCCCAGCCCGGTGTATCAGGTGCAGGCTGCAAGCGCCTATATCGTGAACACGGATACCAACATCATCGTCTATGATAAGGACAGCACAAAGCAGGTATCTGCCGGCGGTCTGACCAAATATATGACCCTTGCCGTGCTGCTGACCAACTACGCCGACCAGCTGGACAACACCTTCCAGATGCCCTTTGCCATCTCGGACTACGTTTACAACACCAATAACGCAGATATGCGCTCCAACGAGACTTTCACCTACCGGGAAGCCATGTACGCCATGCTTACCCGCAATGCCAACGAGGCAGCCATGGGTGTGGCGTACACCCTTTCCGGCGGCGATCTGGACGGCTGGGTGGCGCAGATGAACACCCTGTCCCAGCGCATCGGCACCACCGCCAGCAGCTGGACAGACGCCTGCGGCATCGACAGTGGCAACACTACCTGTGCGGTGGATATGTACCTGATTTTGCGCTACCTGATGAGCTTTGACGCCTTTGTGGAGGTGTCCGGTGCGCCCAGCTTTACCATGCCCGCCAAGGAGAAGCACCGCTCCTCCTCGGTGCTGGTCAGCCAGAACGCCGCGCTGAGCAAAGCCAGCGGCGGCAACTATTACCGCAGCGCCATGCAGGGCGGTATGTGCAGCGTGACCGCCTTTAAAAACGATACCGGCACCCAGAGTTATGTTTCGTGGGGCAACAAGGACGGTGCCACCTATATCTTCTGCGTGATGGACAGTCCCGACAGCTGCGATACCTTCGGCTACGCCAACCGCCGCCCCGCCCTGTTCGAGACGGTCAAACTGATGGACTGGGTGTTCGACAGCTTTTCCATTCAGGCTGCGCTGGACACTGATTTGACCATTGCGGAGATCCCGGTCCGATATTCCTCCGACACCGACACCTTGCAGCTGTACCCCAACGACAGCATGATGACCCTGCTGCCCTCCACCAGCGACGGCACTGTCACCCAGAAATACTTCCACCTGCCGGACTACGTCTGCGCGCCCATCCAGCAGGGCGACGTGGTGGGCACGGTGGAGCTGAAACTGGCGGGCGAGACCATCGGCGTGGTGGATCTGATCGCCGGGCAGGACGTAGCCCGCAACCCGCTGCTATTCGGGGTGGACAAGGTGAAGGAGTTCCTGACCAGCCTGTACCTGAAGGTGGTGCTGGTGCTCAGCCTGATCGCTGCCCTGATCTATGGGCTGTGGCTGCTGTGCTCCAACTGGAACCGCCGCAAGCCCACCAAAAAGATCCACCGCCGCTATTAAGTAAAGCAAAAGCCCTGCACCGGATGCAGGGCTTTTTTCTGTATTGCAGCGCCTCAGGCGCGGTTTTTTAAAAGTTCCGTCAGGCTGCGGAAGGTTTGGCCGTGGTTGCCGGTAACCGTCTCGGCGTGGAGCAGGCTGCTGAGAACGCTTTCCTCCACGCACTCTGCCACCGCCCGGAACAAAGGGTTGATGGCATCATCGTGGAGCAGGGTCATGGGCAGCAGGGCTTTCTCCGAATAGTGCGGCACCCGGTTGGCAGTAGTGAAGGCGATGACGATCTCGCCGCTGCCGTTGCCGCAGTAAGACCCGGTGCGGGAAAGCCCCACCAGCGCCCGGCGGCACAGCCGCCGCAGCTGCCGCTCGCTCAGGGGGATATCCGTGGCCAGCACCGTGATGATGGAGCCTTTATCCTCGTGGGGCGGGATGCTGTCATCCAGCAGGGTGTGGATGGGCGTGCCCGCCACGATGAGGTCGTCGAACAGCGCATGGTTGGAGAGCACCAGTGCGCCCATGGTGTAGGGTTTGCCGTCCAGTTCCACCACCCGGGAGGCGGAGCCAATGCCGCCTTTCAGCCCGTGGCAGCGCATCCCCCGCCCGGCACCTACGGCACCCTCGGCAAAATCTGCCTTGCAGTCTGCCAGCGCGGCAAAAACGTGCTGCTCGGTCACATGAAGCCCCCGGATGTCGTTCAGGCCGCAGTCGTTGCACTCGCAGACCACCGGGTTCACGCTGCCGGTGGTCTCGCAGATGTCGGGGTTTCTCTCCAGCATATACTTTACCAGCGCGGTCTGCGCCGTGCCCACGCTGAGGGTGTTGGTAAACAGGATGGGCGTTTCCAGCGTGCCCAGCTCGTCGATCTGCACAAGGCCGGTGGTCTTACCAAAGCCGTTGATGACATAGCTGGCCGCCAGCACTTTTTCGTGGAAAATATCCCCTTGGTGTGGCAACAGCGCCGTTACGCCCGTCTGCACCACGCCGTCTGCCAAGGTGCAGTGCCCTACCGTCACCCCCGGCACATCGCTGATCTTATCCCGCGCACCTTTGGGCAGCGTGCCCACCTGAAAACCCCATTCGTTTCCTGCAATGCCCATCGTAGCTCCTCCTTGCTTTTTCTAAGGTGTATCATAGCATTTCTCCTGCCAAAAGTAAACCGCTGTAACAGACCGGGGCGCATATAGAAAAAGAGGCTGCCGCACAGCTATCTCCCTGTGCAGCAGCCCTTTGCTATTTTTTACGCCGCAGTGCGGTGTCCATCAGGAATGCTCCACCAGACGGAAAAGCCCCTTGAACTTTTCCCAGCAGGCCACCACCCGTTCGCGCTGCACAAAATCATTGAGGTGCCGCTGCATTTTCCGTCGGCCACGATCTTCTGAGCGCCGCATAGGAGACCAGAAAGTTTGCCAGCCACCCTGCCGGGACGGCAAGCCAGACAAAGGCAATACCAAAGCGCGGTGCACAGAGCAGAGCAACGGACAGGCGGATGGCAAGGTTTACCATGTTGGCAATGAGGAACGGGCGCATGATGCCAAGCCCGCGCAGGACGCCATCGGTCGCCATCTTGATGCCCATGAAGATGAAGAAGTAACCCAGCCACCGCATATAATCACCGGACACCTGATAGGCCAGCGCCGTTCCGTCCTTGCCCAGAAACAGCGAGGAGATCTGGGTGTGCAGGGTTTCAATGACCGCAAAGGCAATGACCGCAAAGCACAGGTCCAGCACCAGCGCAGCATGGTAGCCTTTTTTGAGGCGGTCGATCTTCTTTGCACCAAGATTCTGGGAGATATAGGGCGAGACCGCATTGCCGATGGAGACAAAGATCAGCGAGAAAACATTTTCTACCCGCATCGTTGCTGCATATCCGGCAAGCGCCTGTGTGCCAAAGGGGTTTACCACCGCCTGCACGATCATCATGCCGATGGACACGGTGGACTGCTGCAAGACCGATGGCACCGCAATGCGGAGCATGGAATACAGCTCCTGCCGATCGAACTTATTAAAGGGGCTTTTATATTGCCGCATCCGGTGCAGGAAGATCAAAAACGAAAACACCGCAGAAATGCCCTGTGCGATCAACGTGGCAAGTGCTGCGCCAAACACGCCCAAGCCAAGCCCCGCCACCATCCAGAGATCCATAAAAATATTCAGGATGGAGGAAAAGATCAGCAGACCCAGCGGGATCCTAGACTCCCCAATGGAGGTAAACATGGTGGAAAGAATGTTGTACATGAACAAAAACGGGAAGCCCACAAAATAGACCCGCAGATACAGCACCGCATCCTCCAGAATGTCGGCGGGGGTCTGTAAGCCGCTCATCATAGCACGGGAAAAGCTAAAGCCAAAAACGCCAAGGACAACGCTCAAAACCAGAAAGCTGAGCAGGGACGTTGACACGATGGTTTTCATTTTGCCATAGTTTTTAGCGCCAAAATAGCGGCTTACCAGCACACCGGCACCCACACCGGCACCCAGCGCCACGCAAATAAAAACATTGGTCAGCGCAGCACAGGCACCGACAGCCGCCAGTGCCGAGGAGCCGACAAACTGACCGACTATGATGGAATCTGCCATGTTATAGACCTGCTGAAAAAAGCTGCCAAGGATCATTGGCATTGCAAAAACCGTCAGCGCTTTCAGCGGCGCATCTGTAATCAGATATTCATCTTTCGACATGATCTATTTCCTTTCAAGCTGTGTTTCTCTCAATTTTTTTAAATTTGCTCTGGCCAAGTATACCACGCTTTTTCCCTACTGAAAAGCTCCCGCTTGCATTCTCGCAAACTGCTTTTATAACGTCCCGTTTCCCTTTCTCTCGTCTTGACAAGCCCTTTTCTTCCGATTACAATACCAAAAAGAGCCGGCGGGCGGTCTTTTTGCTGCCTGCTGCCACAATCTTCCGGGAAAGGAACTTTTTCATGGAACCAAAAACAAAACAATCTCTGCTCGTTACCGTGGTAGGGGTAACGCTTTTTGTAGCGCTGCTGCGGCTTTCTGACGTTCTGGCCTTTGCCGCAAAGCTGATAGATCTGGTACTGCCCATTCTGGCGGGCGGCATTCTGGCGCTTTTTATCAACGTGCCCATGACCGGTCTGGAAAAGCGGCTGAACCGCCTGTTCGGCAAGGCCAAAAAGCAGCCCTCGGCGAAAGCCATCCACCTTCTCAGCTTTTTCATCACCCTGCTGGGCGTTGTGCTGGTGCTGGTATTGGCGCTGACCCTACTGATCCCGGAGCTGGTGCAGTCCTTCCACAGCCTGTATGTGCAGATCGAGGCCAATATTCCCCGCTGGACTGCCTATCTCAACGCACAGGATGCTGACATGGGCTGGCTGATGAACTGGCTGGAGGGCATCAACTGGGAGCAGCTGCTGCACAAGGTCACCGCAAGCATCGACACGGTGCTGGTCAATGCGGTAGGGGCTGTCTCTGCCACGGTGAATATCGCGATCACCGCCTCGTTTGCGCTGATCATCTCCGTCTATATGTCCCTTAGTACGGAGAGCCTCGGCCACCAAGCCCGCACGCTGGTGTGCGCCTACCTGAAGCCCGCCCACGCCGCCGGGGTGCTGAAGTTCTGCCGGCTGTTCCGGCAGTCCTTTGCAAACTTTTTAACGGGACAATGCAGCGAGGCAGTGATTCTTGGCGTTCTGATGGCTCTTGCATTTTCCGTTTTCAAGATCCCCTACGGCAGTCTGGTGGGCGTGCTCACCGCCATCTGCGCCATCATCCCCTATGTGGGTGCACTGATCTCCTGCGTGGTCAGTGTGTTCCTTGTGCTGTTGGTAGACCCTGTGCTGGCGGTGCGCTGCCTGATCGTGTACCTTGCCGTGCAGTTTGTTGAAAACCAGTTCATTTATCCCCGTGTGGTGGGAAAATCCGTGGGGCTTTCGCCGCTATACACCCTTATTGCCGCCATGATCGGCGGAAAGCTTTTTGGCATCATCGGCATTATCTTCTTTATCCCCCTGACAGCGGTGGTCATCGAGCTTGTAAAAGAGGACACCTTTCGGCGTCTGCGCGCAAAAGAGCCCCTGCAATAAAACAGCGTGCCCGGAATACCATACCCCCTGATACCCTTCCCCGGTGTCAGGGGTATTTTTATGCCGTGCAGCTGCAAAGCACGCGGTTGTTCGCCCTTTTCCACGCAAAATCCTTCAAAAAACAGCTTGAAACACTTTTGTTACAATGATACAATATGATTGTTATTTTATGGGAAAATCGGCGTATGCCCCGTGCGGACAGGCCGCGAGCGTAGGGGTTCCTGTGGGGTGTGTAAGAATCGCTAAGGTAGCACTGCGCTCCTGCACTTGCGCAGTACTGCCTTCCGAAAATGTGAGGAAAGTATATTTATATGATAAAAAAGATCTCCCGCCGCTCCTTTTTGCAGGCTTGCAGCGTTGCAGCTGCCACGGCAGCGCTGACCGCCTGCGGCGGCGGCAAGGCTGAAAGCAAAACAGCAGATGCGCACGAAGCCGTCACCTTTATGGCACCTTATAAGGAGATAGAAGCCTTTATTGAGCAGGTGCACAGCGTTTACCCGGAAGTGAACATCGAGGTCGTGCCATACAGCGGCGATAACACCACCACCTGTTTGCAGAATATGTTTGCGGCAGGCGACCTGCCGGACGTCTGCACCTTGACCTACTACGACCCCCAGATCGATCTGGTCTCCGACAAACTGCTGGACCTTTCCGGCTACGATTTTACGGATAACTATGTGGAGTCCCGTCTGCAGGACGTGTTCGACAACGGTGCCATCTACCTGCTGCCCTCGACCTACAACTGCTACGGCATCACCTACAACAAGACCCTGCTGAAGAAATACGGCTGGGAGCTGCCCAATTCTTTCGCTGAGCTGGAAGTGCTGGCTGCAAAAGCCAAGGAAGCCGGGGTCGATCTCTGCCTGTCGCAGATCCAGTACCCGGGCTACGGTTTCCAGTATCTGTGCAACATTGCAGATGCCGATTTCCTTGGCACGCTGGACGGCAGACTGTGGCAGAAGGATTATCTTTCCGGCAAGGCAAACGTCAGCAACACCCCCGGCATGATGCAGGCAATGGCGTATGTCAAAAAGTGGAAGGACATCGGGATGCTGAACGACTCCGGCGATGCTCTTGACGACAATGTGACCCTGCAGAGGATGGCCGAGGGGAATACCCTGTTTTTGATCGGAAACACCAACGGCATTGTGGAGGCAGACGGCAACGCCGATAAATTCGGCCTGATGCCCTATCTTTCCGAGGACGGCACCCAGAACGTTTTTGTGCTGAATGTGAACCGCTTCTACGGTCTGAATAAAAAGCTGGAGCAGGATCCCCAGAAGCTGGAAGATGCGCTCAAGGTGATGCGTGTGCTTTCCACCGTTGCAGGCACCAGCGCTCTGCAGCCCGCAACGGCGCTGAAAAGCAGCCTGTTGCCCTTCAAGGGTGCAAAGGCAGACGGCACCTACTATGCCGACATCGCCGATACCCTGAACGCAGGCAACACCGCGCCCTTTATCTATTCCGGCTGGGAAAACACCTTCGTGACCACCGGCCTTAAAATGCTGGACTTCATGAAGGGCAACGCCACCATGGAGGATGTCATCCGTCAGCTGGACGAGGATCAGGACAGTGTGGTGAACAACACCCCGGATGTCATCACTACCGTTACGGAGGAGCTTTCGCAGCAGGACTGCGCCATGCTGGTAGGCCGCTGCTTTGCACAGGCTACCGGCAGCGACCTTGCGCTGGTCTCGCTGAGCACATGGATCCCCGGCAACCCCACCGATCAGAACCATCACGGCGTAGCTGCCAAGCTGTACGCCAAGGGCATTACGGATTACGACCTTTCGGTGATCCTGCCCACCGGCTGGAACCGCACCATCCAGACCGTTACCCTGACCGGGCAGCAGATCAACGACCTGCTGGCCACGGGCTACGATGCCTACGGCAACGGCAAGGGCTACCCCTATGTGCTGGTAAGCCCGGTGCAGCCGGAGGCGGGCAAGACCTATCAGGTTGCAATCTGCGGTGTGAGCGACCAGTTGGCTGCGGAGACCACGGTCACAGACAGCGGTGTGGTGGGCATGGATGCCGCAAAAGCCTTCTTTGGCGCATACACCACCATCAGCCGGGCAGACACCGCATGGAGTTGAATAAAACGGACAGGAGATACTGGATGTGAACAACAAAATCTATAAAAAGCTGTTTGTGGGCTTCGGCTTTGTCAGCATCGTGTTGATCCTGACCCTTTTTGTCATGAGCCAGACCTACATCCAAAACCTTGTCTACCACGAGCGTCTGAGCCAGATGGAAGAGGTCACCCACCAGATGTTCCACAGTCTGGAGGATGTGATCGACAACCACTGGGACGAGGTGGATGTGCAGTGTAATTATTTATACTACACCCCGCTGGAGACCGATACCGATCTCTACCGCTATCTGAAAAAGCTGTCGGAGCTTTCCAATTACCATGAAAAACAGATCGACCTGATCGCCGTGGACTCTGCCGGACATTATTATACCACGCATGGCCGCACGGGTCTGCTGCGAGGAATAACCTATCTGGAAAGCGCACCGGAGCGGGTCAGCTATGTTTCCAATTCGTTGACCGTGGACGACTCCCGGATGGTGTTCCTGAAACAGCTCCCCACCCCCATCACACTGCAAAGCGGAGAGAAAGAGATCACCCTGCGCTACTTTGGCATCGCCCAGAGTATGACCCAGCTGAACGATAATTTCCGCTGCGACGCCTACGAAAATAACAACAGCGTCTATGTGCTGGACAACAACGGCTTCAAGCTGTTCAACGCCAATGACACTGAGCTGCTGAAGGGGCATAACGTATACACCGTGCTCTCCCAGATGTCCTATCTGCACGGTTCTTCCTTTGCAGCAGCAAAGGAGCGGCTTACCCGCACAGGCTCCTGTTATTCCAACGCCGTGCTGGACGGGACTGAGTATTACTACGCCCTGAAGCAGATGGAAAACGCCCAGTGGACGCTGGCGTTCCTTGTTCCGGCAGAATATGTGGCCGTGAATACGCAGAAGCTGGTCAATATCGTCATGGCCGTTATTGTAGGCTTTGCAACGGTGTTTTCGATCATGGCAGTCATTGCTGGCTGGTTCCTTTTGCGGGAAAAGCAGCAGCGGGAGCTGCAGGCTGAAAAAAAGACAAACCTCCGTCTGGAGCAGTATAACGTCCAGCTGACGCAGGCCAACGACGAGATGCGGCGGGCGCAGGATGCTGCCGCCGAGGCGTTACAGTCCGCCGAGCGTGCCAGCAAAGCCAAGACGGACTTCCTTTCCAACATGAGCCACGATATCCGCACCCCCATGAACGCCATCATCGGCATCACCGCCCTGATGAAAAACGAGCTGCACGAGCCGGAAAAGCTTGCCGAGCATCTGGGCAAGCTGGAAAGCTCCGGTCAGCTGCTGCTGGGCATCATCAACAATATTCTGGATATGAGCCGCATCGAGAGCGGCAAGACCACCCTGCATGTGGAAAAAATGAATCTGCCCCAGCAGATCAGTCAGCTGGACAGCATCATCCGGCAGCAGGCAGGTCAGCGCAGTCAGAGCTTTACGGTAAGCACCAATTTGCAGCACGAAAACGTGCTGGCCGACCCCAACCGTCTGAATCAGGTGCTGATGAACATCCTCTCCAATGCGGTCAAGTATACGCCCACCGGCGGGCACATCCGTTTGGAGGTGGAAGAGCTGCCCCGGAACGAGCACTACGCCCGGTACCGCTTCGTGGTGCAGGATGACGGCATCGGCATGAGCGCGGACTACCAAAAGACCCTCTTTGACCCCTTTACCCGGGAGGAGCGCTCCGGCACCAACAAGGTGCAGGGCACGGGTCTGGGTATGGCGATTACCAAAAGCGTCATAGACCTGATGGGCGGCTCCATCAGCGTAGAGAGTGCCACCGGCAAGGGCACCCGCTTTGAGGTGGTGCTGGAATTTCCCATTGACACCAAAGCGGACACGGTGCAAAAGGCGCAGGCGCTCCCGGAGGAAGAGGAGACCACTTCTCCCCTGTCCGGCATGAAGTTCCTCTGTGCCGAGGATAACGCCATCAACGCCGAGATTCTGCAAATGCTGCTGGAAACAAAAGGCGCAAGCTGCACCATCTGCCCCAACGGTCAGGAGATCGTGGATGCCTTTGCCAGCGTGAAGCCCGGCGACTATGATATGATTTTGATGGACGTGCAGATGCCGGTGATGGACGGCTTGGAAGCCACCCGCCGCATCCGCAGCGGCGAAAACCCGCTGGGACGCACCATCCCCATCCTTGCCATGACCGCCAACGCCTTCCTTGAGGATATGCAAAAGAGCAAGGAAGCCGGCATGGACGAACATCTGTCCAAGCCTGTAGACATCAGCGCACTGGAACAGGTGGTAAAGCGCTTCCGCGTTACCCCCCCCCGAAAATAAATAGCGGTATACAGCGTTTTTGCCGCAAAGCGCCGCATAACCTTGCATAAAAAAACTGCTGCCCCTTTGCCCGGACGCTTTGGCATCCGGTACGGGGCAGCAGTTTTTTGCGTTATAGAAGGAGCATTCCCCTCAGATGGGCATGGTCTGGTAGAACCAGTCCGAAATGGCCTTGCGAGTGTCGGCGAAGAACTTTTTCACCGGGCAGGCGGCATCCCGTGCTTCCTGTTCCAGATCCGTGCCTGCGGGGAAGTTGCGGATGACGGTATACGCCACCGACTGCGGCGGCAGCGACATCATCACAGCCGGGTCGTGCACCACACAGATTTGCTCGCCTACCGCAAGGGTAGCGGGGTCGGAGGTGGTCTTTTCGTCATGGTCCTGCCAGACGGTGCTGTCGGTAACGATCATCTGATAGGTCTCCTGCTCTTCCGCAGTCACCAGAATAGACTCCACCTTGCCTTCCACGGTGCGGCTGACACCCTCTACTACACCATAATAGTAGAGCTTCTTGGAAAACAGCGCCGAAGCAGAGGGCAGCACGCTGACGCTGAGCAGCAGCACCGCAAGCAGACAAAAGAGCGAGCGATAGGTCTTTTTCATAGAAAACCTCCATTTTTGATGTTGCAGCGGAGCGCCCGGCGCTCCCGGATGCCTTATTTTACCACAACTACCGTCGGATTTCTATATCCGAGCTTAACCGGCCACGGAAAATCAGCTTTTATGCAAAAAGGACTGCCGTGCATAGCAACGCACAGCAGTCCTTTTTATGCTTTTATCCGTTTACTTGCTGATGGAAAGGGTGCCGAAAGCAGTCTCTTCAAAGTGGCTGCTGTACAGCTCCTGCATCAGCTTGATGAGCGAGAGGGTATCCTCTGCGCCGGCGGTCTCGTAGCAGGAGTGCATCGCCAGCTGGGGCAGGCCGATGTCCACGCAGTTCATGGACACCTGTGCCATCGCCAGATTGCCCAGCGTGCTGCCGCCCACCTTATCGGAGCGGTTTGCAAAGTACTGCAGCGGCACACCGGCGCGGGCAGCCAGCTCCCGGGCGGCGGCAACGCTCATGCCATCGCTGGTGTACTTCTGACCTGCGTGAGTCTTGATGACCACGCCCTTGTTCATGTAGGTGCAGTTGTTCACATCGGTGTGCTCCGGGTGGTTGGGGTGCACGGCGTGGGCGTTGTCGGCGCTGACCATAAAGCTGGAAGCCACCGCGCGGTGGAAGTCCTCATCGTTGCCGCCAAGGCTCTGGGCAATGCGGTGCAGCACATCGTACAGGAAGGTGGAAGCTGCGCCCTGCTTGGTGCCGGAGCCGACTTCCTCGTTATCAAAGAAGGCTGCCACGCCGATGGAGCGGGCGTTCTTGGCGGTCAGCAGACCTTTCAGGATGCCGTAAACGCACTGCTGGTCGTCCAGACGGCCGCAGGAGATGAACTCCTCGTTGCAGCCCCAGACGGTGGCCTTTTCCCGTACATAGAGGAACAGGTCGCTGCCAAGGATCTGCTCCTCGGACACCTGCAGCTCCTCTGCGATCAGCTTTTTCAGCGCGCCCTCCTCGCAGGCACCGCCCAGCACAGGCAGCATATCCACCTGCTTGTTGAAGGAAGCCTTATCGTTGACCTCACGGTTCATGTGGATGGCCACGCTGGGGATCATCAGCAGGTCGCGGTCCAGTGCCACCAGACGGGATACGATAGCGCCGTTCTCCTGCACCAGCACACGACCCGCCACAGACAGCGGACGATCCATCCATGTGGCGCAGATCATGCCGCCGTAGCCCTCGGTGTTCAGCTTGGTGTAGTTCTGCCCCATGTGGATCTCGGCGTTCTCCTTGATGCGGAAGCAGGGAGAATCCGTATGGGCGGCGGCAACGTTGAAGCTGTAATTTTCCAGCTGGTCGCCCATGCGGAAGGCGATGATGCTGGAGCCGTTGCGGCAGACAAAGTAGTCCTTGCCGGGTTCCAGCGCCCACTTGCGGCTTTCCAGCAGCTCTGCAAAACCTGCTTTCAGCAGGATATCCCGCACAGCGGCGGTGGTGTGGTATGCGGTGGGGTTGCCGTCGATGAAGGACAGCATTTCACGGACTTCGGATGCGATCATAAAAATAAACCTCCTTGGGTGTATCTGAAAAGAGCCGGTCAGTGCTGACCGGCCCCTTTTAAGCATATTCAGGTTACTTTTTAGCAGCAGTCTGCTCGCGCTTTGCAAGGGCGGGCAGAATGAATCCCAGCACGGTCAGCACCACGGGGGTGATGACGTTCAGTGCAAAGGTGAAGGGGTCCTTATCATACATACCCAGTACGCAGCACACGGCGGTAACGGCAAAGCACCAGCCGCCGAAGAACTTGGCCACGGCCTGATTCTTGACAAAGCGGTACTCGGCAGGGATGGTATCGTAGGCGTTGCGCAGGGCGATGTAGGCGGCAAACACCCACAGATAGCGCATAGGCATACACACAGAGTTCAGCTTGGTCAGCTGGCGCAGAACGGCAGCAGCACCGGGCACGAAGGACTGTGCCAGAATGATGGAGCCGGACAGCACCGCCACCATCTTGATGCCGTTGCTGTGCACGCCGTGGGCGTTGACCTTGTGCAGAGCCTGCGGGATGAACTGCTTGGTGTGCTCGTTATCCAGCAGCATACGCAGCGGTGCGTCGATGCTCAAGATCAGCACGGCGAGCTGGCTGATGACGTTGCACAGGGCGTAGATGATCATGAACAGATCGCCCACATGGTAGTACTGACCCAGCTTCTGGAAAGCCCAGTAGGAACTGTTGGCGACATAGGCGTTGAAGCTCTCTGCGCTGGCGTTGATGACGGCGGGGTCGAACATACGGCTCATGGCCAGCGTGCCCAGAATGGCGCAGGTGACCACCATGACGGCCAGCGCGATCATGCCGCGGGGGAAGCCCTTGCTGGGGTTCTCGACTTTATTGACGTAGGGAGAGATCTTCTCGCAGCCGCCCACAGCGAACACCAGAATGGACAGAGACGTGAAGTAGGTGACGTTGAAGTTGGGGATGAGACTGCTGAAGCTCAGGTTGGCGTGGACGTACTCTGCCGTGGGGTTGATGGCCGGGGCAGCAAACATCATCACGATGTACAGCAGGGACATGACGAAGGTGCAGGTGCCTGCGGCAGTCAGCAGCTTTTTCAGGGGGTTCAGACCCAAGCTTGCAATGTAGCAGCCCAGCAGCAGGATGCAGAAGGTAGCCAGCTGGATGTAGCGGGTGGGGAAGGAATCGTAGGTCTCCGCGTTGCGAAAAATTGCCCAGCTCAGCGCCTTCAAAAAGCCGCTGCCCTTGCTGGCGATGTAGGTGATGTGGCAGGCCCAGTAGGTCCAACCGGCGTAGTAGGCCAGCTTGGCGTTGGTGGTCTGGTGCAGCCAGGAGCTGACGCCGCCGCCCTCGTTTTTAAAGGCAGAGCCCAGCTCACCCACCATCAGCGCATAGGGGATGAAGTACAGGACAAACATAAAGATCCAGCTGAAGATGACCTGCGGACCGTTAAAGTACACAAAGCCGTTGGTAATGTTGCCGAAGCCCCAGACCGTAGAAAAGGCCATGAAGGCAAGGGTAAGCCACGAGATCTTTGTGGCTTTTTCTTTGTTAGACATGCGGACAATTCCTCTCTTTCTTTTCCACACAGGGCGGAAGTTCCTGTAAGAAGGCCGATGTTCCGCATACATTTCGCAATTTTTACCAAAAATACAGCAGTACTCGACCGATCACTTTGATAGTATAGCATAATTGCAGATTGTAGACAATCTGCAATTTCCATAAAATGATTGGTCAAAATTTAGACGGTCAGCCAAATTCCCCTTATTTTGCTGCTTCGTCCGCTGCCTGTGCGGCGCTGTTTGCGCTGCGCATCCGCTCCATGGGCTCCATGTAGTGGGCGTAGACGGCGCGGCAGGCAACCTCGGTGTCGCCGCTTGCCAGCGCCTCGTACAGCTTGGTGTGAATGCCGTTCTGCCGCTGCGCCAGCGTCTCGTGGTTGGAGCCGCTGTTCGCCCCAACAAGCAGGTTGCCGTAGTTCAAGTCGTCCCAGAATTTCAGCAGTCTGGGCAGCCCCGCCCGCTGCACGATGACCGCATGGAAGCGGTTGTCGTTCTCCACGATCTGCGAAAGATCCCCCGGCCGGACATTGCGCATCTCCTCTAAGATGCCGCGCAGGGTGCGCAGATCCTCCTCCGGGAATTTGCAATCAAAATAGCGCAGTGCCGTCATTTCCAGATTTGCCCGCAGCAGGTAGATCTCGTAGGCGTCCTCCGGCTTTACCCGGCGCACCGAGCAGCCCACATTGCGCGAATACTCGACCATGCCCTCCTGTTCCAGCTGCCGCAGCGCCTCCCGGATGGGTGCCCGGCTGGAGCCAAACTCCTCGGCCAGTTTCTGCTCGGCCAGCTTTACGCCCGGCTGCAGCTCCCCGGTAAGGATCTTGCTCCTGATGGCAGAGGTGATACTTTCCCGTAAAGTCTGAAAGGCAAATTCGCCCATGACTTTTATCCCCCTTTTTTCTTCTATACGTTCTTTTTTTGCCGCACGCAGTCCGCAGCCGCTGCCAGTGCAGCCGCAGGCCTGTATTGCGTGCGCCTTATAAGGATACCACGAAATGGTAGAAAAATAAAGTTTTCTGGCAAAAACAGGTACTTTCTCCCCTCTCCGTCGTCGAAAGCCTGAACACAAAAAATGCCCCCGGAGGGCTTATTGCAGCTCTCCGGGGGCATCCTATATACGTTATGCCTTGACGCACACGGTCAGCATTTACTCGATCTCGATCAAATTCGGGTTCTCAGGCAGAGCCTTTGTCTGCTGAGGAGCGGGCAGCTGGATGTGCAGGACACCATCCTCGAACTTTGCGTGGATGTCCTCCTTCTTCACCTCGCCCACATAGAAGCTGCGGGCGCAGCTGCCGGAGAAGGTCTCGCGCCGCACATAGCGGCCCTTGTTGTCCTTTTCGTCATTGCTGTGGCTGCGCACTGCCTGAATGGTCAGGTAGCCGTCGCTCAGATCCATCTGAACGTCTTCCTTCTTGCAGCCCGGCAAATCAACGTCTACTTCGTAGCCGTTGTCCGTCTGCTTGACATCGGTCTTCATCATGTTTGCGCCGCGCTTGCCAAAGGTGTCGCGGGCTTCGCGGTTCATCGCACGCTCCAGTGCACCCTCGTTCCAGAACGGATCAAAGAGATCATCGAACAGGTTCTCATGAAAAACAGTCGGCATAAACATAAAACATACCTCCAATCCCGGCGTTCGGGTCGGGTATAAAATTACATTTTGAAGCTCCCTGCAAAGGGCTTTCCGGGGAACCTTGCGGCTCTCCTTTTGCCCTTCCTCCTGAGCACGCCACTGTTATAGCATAATTATTTAGCACTGTCAAGCGTAGAGTGCTAAAATTCATAAAAGTATAATACTTTTGTCACAGCTTCTGCGATTTCTTCAAAAATGCTGCGCAGAAGCGTGTTTAATTCCGTTCAAACCCCAGATAACGCGTGCCCTGAAAGCTCAGCTTTCCGGTATCGCCCTCGACAAGCATTCCGTAATCCGAACCATCTACTTCCAGTTCCATGCGGTCACCGCTTTCTACCTGAAAGGTGGCATAATAGGTAGTGAACGTATGCGACATCGTATTGTCCGTATGATGGCGGGAAACGTTCGTCCGCTTGGCCACCACAGTAGCCGGGACGGTAAGGCGCGGGGACGCATTATTTTTGCCCCATGTGCGCAGGTTGCTCACCACGGTAAACAGGATCATGCCCAGCACCACCAGAAACACCAGCGGGAACAGGATGCTGAAAAATGCGTCAAACCCAGTATAAAACATATTACCCCTCCAAAATTTCTTCCAGCAGCTGCTTTACGTCCTTCAGAAAGGCATCTTCGCCGAGGGTGTTCATTTTAAAGAACACCGCCTGACTGCCGCCCGCCGCAATGGCCGACAGTCGGATAGGCTCGTCCCCGTTCTGGAACAGGGTCAGCGTCAGGCTAAGGCGGTTGCCGCCCACCATGCTGTACCGCTCAAACACCCGCACGCTGCACCGGGCGCTGCCCTCCTTGAAATCGCTGCCGGCTTCCAGCTCTGCCGACCAGCTGCTGTCCGGGATGGCGTGTTCCAGCTTGCGGAGCAGGGTATCGAAGTTCTGGTTGCGGATGGTCTTTTCAAAAATAGCCATAGCTTCCTCCTTTTGCAAAATGCAGTCCCTTTACTCTGAATACGAATGAGAGCGGGCAGCAATTGCAGCGCCCGCCCTTATTTTGCTGCAGTCAAGCTTTCTTTTTTCGCAACTTGGGTGCGGTGGCGGTGTAGCTCATATCCAGCACCAGCCGGAGTTTATCCTCCGGGGCGCTGCCGTCCAGCGCGGCGGTGATCCAGTTTTCCTTGTTCATGTGATAGGCAGGGTAAAAGCCCGGTTCTGCCCGCAGAGAACCGATAAGGATGGGGTCACATTTCAGGTTTACGATATCCACCGGCTGCTGCCCGGGCAGACCCAGCTTGCTTTTGGGTACGGTGGTGACCAGCGCAAACCACTTGCGGTTTGCCGCATGACGGAACACCGCCGACTCCGGGGTGTCCATCCACGGATAGTCCGGCTCTACGCTGTAAGTATCAAAAATGAGCTGTTCCAAGCCCTTGCGGTCCATGGGCTCGCCCCCTTTACAGCTGCTGTGCCAACAGCTGCGCCAGCACATCCTCCGGGCGGGGGGTGTGGTTTTGGTATTTTGCCCGCAGCGGGGCGGCGGCGTTGTCCATGATGTAGGGCACACCCACCACGTCCAGCATGGTCTCGTCGTTGTAGTTATCGCCAAAAGCCATGACCTGTGCGGGGTCGATGCCAAGGGTGCTGCACACGCACTGCACCCCGATGCCCTTGTTGGCAAAGGTGGTGTCGATCCAGAACGGCCCCGCCACGGCGCAGTTGGCCTGTTTCCAGCGGGGCACAAAGCGCTCCACATAGTTCTCCACACCCTCGTGCAGGTACACCGACACCTTGGTGATGTCCTCCGGCACCTCGGCGGGGCTGTGAATGATCTGGTAGTGGTTGCCCACGAACTGCACCCGCTGCAGCATGCCAAGACCGCGCTCCATCAGGTAGGCGGTGTTCTGGCCGGAGAGCATCACCTCGCCCTGCCCCTCGCTGCGGGTCCACATATCGTTGGCAATCTCCTCTGCCAGCGCCCGCGGCATGGGATTTTTGGCGATGCACTGTTCTTCCTGAAAGATGGTGCCGCCGTTTTCACAGATAAACACACAGCAGTCCGCCACCGGTGCAAAAAGCTTGCGCAGGCTGGTATACTGCCGCCCGGAGGCCGGGCAGAACCAGATGCCCCGCTGATGCAGCGCCCGGATCTGTTCGAATATTTCGCCCTCCAGTTCCTTTTTGCCGTATTGCAACAGCGTACCGTCAATATCGCTGCAAACCAGTCTGATGTCCATGGCTGTTATTCCCTTTCCGTTTTTTCTTATTTTACCACGGTTTTCCGCTGCGGAAAAGCCCCGGGCACAGCTTTTGTGTCCTTCCCCTGTACCGCGCTCAGCGCTTGGGCTGGTAGTGCATACTGGACACATTATAAATCGTAACAAAGGCCTTTGGGTCCTCGCGGTTGATAAAGTTCATCAACTTCTGATACTCGTTTTTGTCCACGATGGTAATGATCTCGTTGTGCTTTTCAAAGTTATATGCACCGATGGCCTCGTACATGGTGGCACCGCTGTGCAGGTCGTTGATGATGAACTGCCGCAGCGCCTCCTCCTTCTCGGTAATGATGCACACCCGGCGCTTGATGCTGTTATCGAAGATGAAATGATCCAGCACAATGCCGTTGAAGTAGGTGCCAAGAATGCTCAGAACAACGGTCTTTTTATCGTAGACAAGAGCGGCAGAGAGTGCCACACACATGCCCGAAAGGGACATGGCCTTGCCCAGCTCCATGTGCAGGTACTTGTTCATGATCTTTGCCACGATATCCAGCCCGCCGGAGGATGCGTTGCGGTTGAACAGGATGCTCAGACCCACGCTGACCACCAGAATATAGCACAGCACATCCAGTTCCTGACTATCGGTCATGGAGCCAAAATCCGGGAACAAACGCTCAAAAAGCCCCAGAAACACCGGCAGCATCACGCTGGTATACACGGTTTTTGCGCCAAACTCCCTGCCGCAGGTGAAAAACCCGATGATGAGCAGCACGATATTCAGCACCATAGTAATAGCCGAAAGCGGCAGCGGTACAAAATTAGAAAGCACGATGCCAAGGCCGGAAATACTGCTGACGGATGTATGGCTGGGAACCAGAAAAAAATAGACCGCCGCTGCAATAATGGCGACCGCCACGGTCAGGATGGCCATCTCCTTGGCAATTGCAGGGTAGTTCAGCTTCTTGTTTGTCATTGTTGCTCCTCCAAGCTTTTGTTTTCAGCATTCAGTATACCATGCTTTGCGCTTGCAGGAAAGCACCGGGCGCAAAATAACAAGGCCGCCGCACAAAACGCTGTGCAGCGGCCTTGCCACCTTATCAAAATTCGTCTTCCGGGTCGCCGCGCTCCGGCATGGTGCGCATCTCCCGCACCAGCATGGCACGCAGATGATACTTGCGCTGCTCCTGCTCGGTCTCCGAACTGGTGCGCAGCTCCACCGTACCGTCAGGGCGGCTTTCGCCCGTGTACAGCGGAATGCGCACCACAGCCTGTGTGCCTTTTTCGGGCGCAGGCTCCAGCTGTAAGCTCCAGTCCATCCGGCGGCAGCACTCCCGGCAGAGCAGCAGTCCCAGCTGCGCCCCGCCCAGAAAGCTGCGGCGGTTTTCCAGTGCTGCCTGTACATCCTCACCGGGCAGACCGCAGCCATCGTCGGTGACGGTCAGCTGCCAGCCGCTCTCGGTGCGGCGCAGCGCAATGCAGACGCTGCCGCCCTCCCGGCTGGCGTGCAATGCATTGGAGAGCAGATGCAGGCACAGCAGCTCCGCATCTCTGCGGTCTGCCATTACGCAGCAGGCAGTACACCCGCCGTAGTCCAGCCGGATATCCACCCCAAGCTGCGCCCGGATCATATCAGACTGCGCCGCCACCTGCTGCAAAAGCTCACACAGGTCAATGGGGTACAGCTGCGGCTTTGTGTCCTCGCGCAGAAACTCCAGCAGGGTGATCGCCTCGGTGAGGGTGCGGTCCAGCTGTATGGCAGCGGTGTCGATATCTGCCACCGCCTGCCGGGTAGACTCGTCTGCACCGGTGCGGTCAAAATGCTGCTCCAGATATTCACAGTTGCGTCCGATCAGCGCCAGCGAACGGAAGCAGACCTCCTCGACCCGCTTGCGCTGCTCTGCGGTGATAGACCGCGTTTCTGTCTTTTGCTGCTCCATTGCTCTGCCTCCCCGGGCGATGCCATTTTTCTAAAGGAACGCCGCCGTGTTCCAAAGCCGTGTGCAAGCCTTACAGGCGGGTGGATGGCACTTTTTGCCGCAACACAACGTCCCTGACCGCGTAGATCAGCTTGCCAGTGGTAGGTTTGCCGCTGCCCAGCCTTGTATCGGCCTTAAACGCCAGCCACGCAAGAGGCGGCTTTTCCTCCAGCTGATCCACCATCCGGCGGATGCCGCTTTCCACAGCAGCGACCGATGTATCAAACTGCTCGCTCACCGCCTGCAAGATTTCCTTGCGGATCGCCAGCTTCTGGCTGGTGCTGCATGCGATGCCGACCGCGCAGGATAGATATCCGGCGTTGACATCCCCCTGCGGGATGCCCCACGCCGCATACAGCTGGCTGCACCGCTGCTCCAGCTGCCGGTTCTGCCGCCCGGGCATCCGGTAAAGCTGCCACAGCAGCCTTTTCAGCTCAGTGCCCTCTACGCAGTAGCACCCCTCGCGGAGCTTTTGCAACGCCGTGCCGCTGCTGCGGCCATGGCTCTGTATCAGAAGCATCGGCCGCTCCTTCAGCTGATAAAACTGCCGGACAAATTGCTCCGCAGGCAGATTCGTCAGCTCGCTGCAAAGCACCACGGCATCATAACGGACACCCTGCCGCAGCTGTGCCAGCAGCTTTTCGCCGCTGCAAAAGCAGGTGCAGTCAATGGCGGTTCCCTGCTCCTGCAAATAACGCTTCTGGACACGCAGTTCTTTCAGATCATAGCTTGCAAGGGCGACTTGCAGTTGGGCTGTTCGCTCACTGTTCACGCCATGCGCCGCCTTTCTCGCCTACCAGCCCGGCAGCTGTCAGGTCTGTGACCGCATCCCGCCAGAGCTCCGGCTGAACTCCATTTTCACACAAGTAGCGCAGGAGCCGGTAACAGAACTCCGGCGCTGCCGCAACATGCTGACTGACGATCTGCTGTCGGCTGCCGATCTGGCACAGGGTCAGCCGACAGCCTTGTGTGCCCTCTACCTCCATGGCATACACCAGCGTATACGCCTGCTGCAAACCATCAATGGCAGAATACTGCCGGATCATAGGTGAAAATGTACGTTCCATTTCAGTTCCTCCTTACTACAAGGGCCAAATTTTTTCTGCCTTGTTTATCCTTTTATTATTGTATAATTGTATAAAGCAGGAGAAACTGTTACAATCCTAAAGAAGTGTTGTTCCGACAGCCTTTCAGGTAATATAACGCCGTTTTTTCCGGCGCAGCCTGTCTGCCAGCTTTAGAATATCACGTTCAGCCTGTAAATTCAACCGGTATCTTTTTCCGCTTTTCTTTTTTGCCCCGTCCTTTCGGCAAAACCGCTGCCCGGGCGCAAAAGTGCCGCAGCTTCAGCATTCCTACGGAATAATTTCACGGTTTCTTCATTTTTATTTGCTAAACTAAATTAGATATTGTCTGCAAATGTTTCCTACTTTTAAACCACAGGCAGCAGCGCCCGGCGGCGCAGTACCGGAAAGGCACATCTATGCTCAAGCTCAAACAGATCAACAAAGAATATAAGACCGGCGAGCTGGTGCAGCACGCACTGAACAACGTCAGTCTGAACCTGCGGGACAACGAATTTGTGGCCATTCTTGGCCCCAGCGGCTCCGGCAAGACCACCCTGCTGAACATCATCGGCGGTCTGGATCGCTACGACAGCGGCGATCTGGTCATCAACGGCATCTCCACAAAAAAATACACAGACCGCGACTGGGACTCCTACCGGAACCACACCATCGGCTTTGTGTTCCAGAGCTATAACCTGATCCCCCACCAGACCGTGCTGGGCAACGTAGAGCTAGCACTGACCATCTCAGGCGTTTCCAAGGCCGAGCGCCGCCGCCGTGCCGCCGCTGCGCTGGAGCAGGTGGGGCTGGGCAACCAGCTGCACAAGCACCCCGGCGAGATGTCCGGCGGGCAGATGCAGCGCGTGGCCATTGCCCGCGCACTGGTGAACAACCCCGACATCCTGCTGGCCGATGAGCCCACCGGCGCACTGGACAGCGAGACCAGCATTCAGGTCATGGAGCTGTTAAAAGAAGTGGCGCGGGACCGTCTGGTGGTCATGGTCACCCACAACCCGGAGCTGGCCGAGCGCTACGCCACCCGCATCGTAAAGCTGAAGGACGGCGTGATCCGCTCCGACACCATGCCCTACGAACCCGAGGACGAGGCTGCTGCCGTTGCCCCCGTGCACCGGAACATGGGGCACTCCTCCATGTCCCTGCTCACCTCCCTTTCCCTCAGTTTCAACAATCTGCTCACCAAAAAGGCACGCACCCTGCTCACCGCCTTTGCCGGTTCCATCGGTATCATCGGCATTGCGCTGATCCTTTCCCTTTCCAACGGTGTGAGCCGCTATATCAGCAACATGGAAAAATCCACGCTGGCCGCCTACCCGCTGCAGATCAGCAGCACCGGCGTAGACCTGGCCAGCATGATGGACCCGGACACCTACACCAGCGCCTCGTCCGGCTCCTCCTCGCCGGAGGGCATGGTCACGGTGAGACAGCTGCTGTCTCAACTGAACATCGGCGCTGCCAGCAACGATCTGCGCTCGCTGAAGGCATATCTGGACAGTGACGCCTGTACCATCCGGGACAACGCCACGGTGGAATACACCTATTCTGCTTCTCCGCTGATCTACCGCCAGAACCCGGACGGCACCGTGCAGAAGCTGAACCCGGACACCACCTTTTCCGATATCGCCAGTGAGAACACCTCGGTGACCAGCCTTATGACCTCCATGGCCAGCCCCTATGTGTTCTGCGAAATGGCCGAGACCCCCGCCCTGTACGAGGATCAGTACGATGTCAAGGCCGGCCGCTGGCCGGAAAAGTACAACGAACTGGTGCTGACCCTGAACGCGGACGGCAGCGTTTCGGACTATGCGCTGTACGCCATGGGTCTGCGGGATCAGGCCGAGCTGGACAAGATCTTACAGCAGTATGCGCAGAACCAGAAAATCGATCTGCCCACGGACTACGGCACCTATACCTATGACGATTTTCTGGGCATGACCTTCAAGCTTGTCAACAAGGCCGACTGCTATGTCTACGACACCGAGCACAAGGTCTGGCTGAGCAAGCTGAACGATGAAGCCTACATGCAGCAGCTTGTGGCCGACAGCGAGGAGCTGACCATTGTCGGCATCGTGCAGCCCAAGGCAGACGCCACCTCCACTATCCTGCACAGCGGTCTGGACTACCTGCACGATCTGACCTATCACGTTATCGATCAGGCGGCCAACAGCGAGATCACGCGCCAGCAGCTGGCAGACCCGGACATCAACGTGCTGACCGGCGAACCCTTCGACGCTGCCGGCAACAGCATGCTGGACATCGCCTCTCTGTTCTCGGTGGACACGGACGCCCTCAAGGACGCTTTCCAGTTCGACACCAGCGCCCTGCACTTTGATCTGGACGGCGCATTCGACCTGACCGACGATTCCTTCGATCTTGCCACCCTCATCGATCCTTCCAGCTTCAAGCTGGACCTCAGCGGGCTGCCGCTGCCGGACATGGAGATGGACATGGGCGAGCTGTTCGACGGCATAGAGTTGAATATCTCTCAGGACGGCTTACAGACACTGATGAAAAAGATCATGAACGGCTACAAGCGCTATCTCATCAGCAACGGCCTGCTGAATCTGGATAAGATCGGTTTTTCCTCCTATATGCAGACCGAGGCCTTCCAGACGCTGCTTGCCGAATCCATGGGTGATCTGCTGGACACCTCCGGGCTGGAGGAGCAGTTTGCCGGTACCCTCCAGCAAAATCTGCAGACCGTGATGGAGACCTACTCCGTCCAGCTGGGCGAGGCGCTGCAGACCCAGCTCACCGCCGCTTTGCAGGAGCAGATGGGTCCCGCCATCCAGAAGCTGGCCGGGCAGCTGGAGCAGAAGATCGCGCAGGCCATCCAGAGCAATATTGCGCAGCTGAGCACGCAGGTGGAAAGCGCACTCAAGATCGACCCCGCTGTGTTCCAGCAGGCCATTCAGATCAACATGACCGGCTCCGACCTGACCGAGATGATCAAAAGTACCCTGCTTTCCTCCGCTTCCAGCTACGAAAAGATTTTGGACGACATCGGCTATGTGGACTACGCAAAGCCCGATGCCATCTATATCTACCCCAACAGCTTTGACACCAAGGCGCAGGTGGTGAACGAGCTGGACGCCTACAACGCCTCCATGCGGCAGCAGGGCGAAGAGGGTAAGGTGATCCACTATACCGATATGGTGGGCACTCTGATGAACTCGGTCACCGAAATCGTGGGCATGGTCAGCAATGTGCTGGTGGCCTTTGTGGCGATCTCGCTGGTGGTGTCCTCCATCATGATCGGCGTCATCACCTATATCAGCGTGCTGGAGCGCCGCAAGGAGATCGGCATTCTGCGCGCCATCGGTGCCTCCAAGCACAACGTCTCGCAGGTGTTCAACGCCGAGACCTTTATCATCGGCCTGTGTTCCGGCGTGATGGGCGTGGTGCTCTGCCTGCTGCTGCTCATCCCCGGCAATATGCTCATCCACCACATCGCGGGCGATGTGAACGTGGTAGCCTCGCTGCCGCCGCAGGCTGCGCTGATCCTGATCGTTCTGGCCACCCTGCTTACCATGCTGGGCGGCCTGATCCCCGCCCGCAGCGCCGCAAAGAGCAACCCTGTCAAAGCGCTGCGCTCTGAGTAACGCATTCCACATCCAAATCCCTGCTGTGCTCTGTGTGCAGCAGGGATTTTGCATTCCGGCCCGGCTTGTGCTACAATAGAAAAAACTTCATTTCAAAGGAGTCTTTCCATGCCTGTCATTCATGAGATCACCGACCTTACCGCCCCGGAGCTGGACATCTACGCTCGGCTCACGCAGGCGCAGCTGCGTAACCGGCTGGAGCCGGAAAAGGGCATCTTTATCGCCGAAAGCCCCAAGGTGATTGCCCGGGCGCTGGACGCCGGTTACCAGCCTCTTTCCCTGCTGATGGAGCGCAAGCAGATCACCGGCCAGGCACAGGAGATTTTGACCCGCTGCGGCGATGTGCCGGTGTATACCGCTGACCGGGAGCTGCTGGCACAGCTTACCGGCTTTGCGCTGACCCGGGGCGTGCTGTGCGCCTTCCGCCGTCCTGCGCCCCGCACGGTGGAGCAGGTTTGCGCCCATGCCCGCCGGGTGGCTGTGCTGGAAAGCATCGTAGATTCCACCAACGTGGGCGCCATCTTCCGCAGCGCTGCCGCGCTGAACATGGACGCAGTGCTCGTCACCCCCTCCTGCTGTGACCCGCTATGCCGCCGCGCGGTGCGGGTAAGCATGGGCACCGTGTTTCAGGTGCCGTGGGCGCAGATCGGCACCTGCCCTGCCGACTGGCCGGAAAACGGCAGTGCCCAGCTCCACGCGCTGGGCTTCAAGACCGCTGCCATGGCACTGAGCGACCGCTCGGTCAGCATCGACGACCCCGCCCTTGCCGCTGAGCCGAAACTTGCCATCGTGCTGGGCACCGAGGGCGATGGGCTTGCCAATAGTACCATCGCCGCCTGCGATTACACCGTAAAGATTCCTATGTCCCATGGGGTGGATTCCCTCAACGTAGCCGCCGCCAGCGCCGTGGCCTTCTGGCAGCTTGGCCGCTTGTAAGTCCCCTGCTCACGCTCTCCGAAATTGCTTGACAAACGCCCCAAAACGCGGTACACTATCAGCGTCATCATCATGGGCCTATAGCTCAGCTGGGAGTGCAAGCGTATCGCTTTTGTGCCCCACAGAGTTGTGGGCATTCAAATGGGGAGTATGTCGGTTGGTCGCCCAACCGCGTCACGCCCCTAAATATGGGCCTATAGCTCAGCTGGGAGCCCATGCGGTCCTTAAACAATCTGGAGTTATATACCACGCGCCCCCAAGCGGTTTTTGGGGGCTTAAATATGGGCTCGTAGCTCAGTTGGGAGAGCGTTCGGTTCGCATCCGAAAGGTCGAGGGTTCGACTCCCTTCGAGTCCATAAAACGCCGTATCGTGTTAAACGATACGGCGTTTCTTTTTGCCGTTCTTTGCAAAATCGTGCATCATTCGTCTTGACAGCGCAAAGTGACGTGTGCCGAACTTTTCGGCATAATGTTCATAGCTTCACCAGAAGTTTTGTCAAAAACGACGATTCCCCCATTCGGAGTACCCAGCCCCTTAACGGGTGCTTGTTTAAGGTCCGTTTTCCGCCCACTCGGAGTACGCACCGAGAGCGAATGACTCTTAAATTCTTCAAACTCCTCCAGCGGAACATTGAGGATGATCTCAATATCATAATCCCGTCCAACACGGACTTCCTTGATGAACTGGTTGAGGATTGCCTGCCGCTGCTGAAAGGATGCGTTCTGATAGGTGCTTGCCCAAGTGAACAGATTGCTGCAATCATTTTCAGCTTTCTTGTTTTCCTGCTCGATCTCCTCCAGCTTGTTCTGTGCAGCGGTCAGGGCATCCTGTGCTGCTTGGATCGCAGCTTGATTTTCATCCAGAAGCTGCTGGATCATATCACGGTCAATGCTGCTCTTTCCCCGGATGACGCGAATCATTTCATCCTTCAATGCATTCCGTTCGTCGTCCTTGAGGTCGAGTTCACTCTTTGCACGTGATACTTCTTTCTGCGCTACTTCCATGTCCTTGCGAAGCATATCCTGAAGCAGCTTGCTTTTGGAACACTCTAAAATCTCCGAAAACTTGGTGCATACGATACTCTCTACGATTGCGTCCAGTTTTGTTACACCGTAGCCGGACTGTCCATCGCATTGACCCGGATGCCGTACATTATAATGGCAGCTATAACGGAACCGCTTTTCCTTCACCGTGGAGCCATCCGCACGCAGTCTGGTGCGTCCGCTGCTCGTGATGTTCAGGCGATTTCCGCAGTGTGCACAGAACACCTTCCCACAAAGCAGAGCATGGGGACTGTAACTATCAGAGTCTTCGCCCTTCTCTCTGCGGCGGGTATCACGCAATTCCTGTGCACGGTCGAACACTTCCTGTTCAATGATCCTCAGTTCCGGGCATTCCTTCTCAACGTTTCCGTTGATAAGATAACCGGTATAGCACTTATTCCGAACCATCCGAACAAGAGTTGTAGTGGGGATGTTTTTCCCATTTCTCCCCATTATATGATTTTCCACAAGGTAGTTGCAGATTCGTTTCACGCCGTATCCCTCATAAACATACTTCTGAAAGATCAGGCGCACGATTGCCGCTTCTTCCTCGTCAATCTCCAAATCACAGACAGCTTGATTCTTTTTGTTCAAGCGACCTTTCTGGACACGCTTGTAACCAAATGCCACCGTGCCGCCAGTGTAGTGACCTTCCTCCGTAAGCTGTTCTATACGGGTACGAGTACGGATAGAAGTTTTGATACTTTCGCCGGATGCCTGCCAGTAGCGGATGTAGTTCATCAGCTTATCAACATGAGAATCAAAGCGCTGCTGACCTTCGTTTACGCTCCAGACCTCGACCCCTTGCTTCGTGAACCATTCCACGATAAAGGGCGTTTCGTCGTCACGCCGACCCAGACGGTCAAACATGAACACCAGCAGAACATCAAACTCTCCGGCAGCAGCAGCCTGCTGAAGCAGCTGGAGCTGATCGCGATCTTTTGCAGATTTCTTGAAACCGGAAACGCCTTTTTCGGAAAACTCCTTGACGATTTCCCAGCCCTGCCGTTCTGCAAATTCGTGGCAGGCTTCTTTTTGCATGGGTATGTCATCCTTTTCGACCTGTCCAATGGTCGAAACGCGGTATAAGGTATATACACGTTTTTTCATCGTTGTCACTCCTATGTAAAACTAAAACAACGATACTGTGCGCACACTCGTTTGTTTGAATTGGTTGCTGCATCAACTGTACCATTATTTTAGTGCTGGACTATCCTTGTTGCAAGGATGTCGATTCAATTGTAATTCTTGGCTTCTTCGCGGAGGGTATCATGAATCAGTTTCTGAAGAACCTCCATGCTGTCACCATCTTCTGCATAAGTGATTTTCACATTGCAGCCATTAACGATGTACGAATCCTGCGCCACAGGAATCACATTCATATTGGTCATATCTAGCCCTTCTTTCAAAAGTAGCGATAGTGCGACATAATTATGTAATAAGAGGCACCTGCAGCTTGCAGATACCCTTTGGCATAGGAAATATGTTTTAGAACTTCATCGGCAAGGCGTCCTTGCGGCCTTTGCCGTTGTAGGCCGTGTAGATGGGGAAAACGTATTTCTTCCATCCGGGCAGCTTTGCAGGGTTATCCCTGCCGACACGGTAAATCTCCATGGGATGGACGCTGCCAAGCGCACGAACCAGCCGTTCCTCGCTGAACTCGCCGTGATACAACTCCACAAAGTGCATCATACCACGCAGGACAGATGCACGGAACGAATCGGGCTTACCATCCCACGCAGCCACGATTATCCGCAGGGATTCGCAGTAGATTTTCTCGCCCATCTGGTTGTACAGCTTGAGTGCGGTGCCCACGCAGCTGATGCGGTAGTCGCTCAATTGCAAGCCGTCATAGTTGAATGCCAGCCCCACCCGGTTGGTAGCAGCGAGAAATGCCTTGGAAGGAGCATCACCGCCCACGACCTTGGCACGCAGCTTGATGCCCGCCGTCAGAGGAGCAGAGTGCCCGTTCTGCTCTGCAAAGAGCAGAGCTTCCTGCTCCATCGTCAGTCCGGTGTAGACCTTGCAGAGAATCGGTAAATCCTCACCGCCGTTACGGAGGATGCGCCCCTCGATGGTGTGCTGACCGTTCACCACATAATACTTGCCGTCGCGGAAGCTGACCTTCGGCTCGTTGGCAATGTACTCGTTGAAATCGGCAGCAATCATTTCCACCCGTTTGCGCTGTACGCCCCGCTGATAAAGTTCACGAGGATAAATCAGCATCTTGCTGTGAAGCACCAGCATCTGGTAAGGCGGGGTGATATTGAAAGAAGCGGCAAAATTGTTCGTGTCATTTTTCAGGCGCATCGCATTTCCTCCTTAATTCGCCAAATGTATTTTTCAGCTTCGGTCAAAATCTCAGTCACTTGCTTCTTACTCTTCGGGCTGGTGAGCAAGCTGGGATTAAAGGTGAAGCTGTATTCAAGCCGCTGGATCATTGCATGAACAGCGGATTGCAGTTCGGTGTATAACATCATTTCTTCGACTGTTCCTGCATCCTCAAAATCGGATTTGATAGGAGTGTAGGGATAGACAGGCGGCTTACCGTCAACTACTTCTGGCGGTGCGTAAGCCGCCGTAGAGCGGATGATTGGTTTGAGTTTTTGGATACTTCCCATCGGGTTCAGCGCAAGGCTGATTTTTACAGCATCATCGACCCGCCCCATCTCTTCTGGGGTGAGGTGTCCGACAAATCTTTTGACACGGCTTTTGTCGATGGTGAAGATTTGCTCAGCCTGAACGATGGACGGCTCCAGCCCCTCCGGTTCCACCAGACAATGCGTCGGCTGCGTAGCTTTCTTTTCTGTCTTACTTGTCAAAGTCGCAATGATCAATGTCGGTGAACAGGAGTTTCCCACATCGTTTTGTAAGATGACCGCTGGACGGGTTCCGCTTTGTTCGGAACCCGTGCGGTTGTCAAGTCGAACGAAGTAGATGTCTCCGCGTTGGAATTTCAAAGTAGATTCCAAATTGCGAAACCTCCGTTTGGATATGTAAGAAACCCGCTGCACCTCCTAGGCAGCGGGTTTCTGTTGAAGTATGGGAGTAATTCTTTTTATACGATACACATCACCTCCTCCGATGATTGAAACGAAGCACCAGCATCAGCGGTGCATTACAACATAATCGTAACCACGCCGGGTCTGACAGACAGTGCAAGTATCCATGCTGTTGTCTGCACTCGGCACGATAGCAATTTTGAAAGCCTTGGCTTCTACGAAATGTCGCAGACAGGTTGCACAGAGGGTTCGGATGGACTTGATCATTTCCGGGGTCAGTTCCATCTCCTCATAAATTTCCTGTTCGCGCACCGTAGGATTCAACTCGTCCATTTGAGTAGTCCTCCGTGTTAGTAAAGATGATTAGCGGATAAATATGTAAAAGAACAGGAGTGACCGGAGACCGAAAAATCATCCGGTCACTCCTGATAAAATATGTTCAGGTCTCGCATATTCGCCCTCGGCCCCCTGCGAGTGGGGCATAAACATCTGGCAGCGGACTTGTACCGCTTCATTGGCATTTCAGCCACCCCGTCTGCTTTGTGACCGGGCCGCGAATTACGGAAGTATCATTATCGGAGTACCAGATGACGGAACTATTCAGTTTTCAAGGTGCGCGAGATCGGACGCTTTGCCCTGCGGTGAGTGCCGCTTGGGAAATTGTCCCTTCACTTACGAGCCATCGAGAAGGGGCAAATTGTTACCTGAAAAAGAAAATAGTTCAAAAGTTCTTCAAAAACATAGTCATTCGCTCGATTCGCTTATGAATCGTAATCCTTTTGGATTCCAAGGCACTTGCAATCTCGGACTCGGTGTACCCGGCATAGACATAGAGCGTAAGGATTTTGAGATCAAGTTCCGATAAGCTTTCAAGAGCAGCCAGCAACCGCTCATTCTCGATTTCGCCGATCCATCCAAAGCGGCTCTTGGTTTCGTGGTAGGTATCTGTTACCGTGATCGCAGCCTCATATTGCTTAAGATCTGCTGCTTTCCTTGCGTCAACGTCATCTTCGCCATCACAGACTGCCACCGTGCTGGCATCATAGGCGCGTTCACTGTTCAGGACGCCCAAATCAAACTCATACATCGCCTGAATTGCCTCTTCGCTCATTCCGGCTTCGCGGTACTGCACACGGAGTTGCTCCCACTTTGCGTTCAGCTTGCGACGTTCATTACCATTATTGAAACTCATGTGTAACCTCCAAATTTTCGATAAAGCGTAAAAAGTCGAAAATTTGGAAGGCTACGGATATTTCGCCGCTTGGGGCATCCACGAAAAACGGACAAACATAAAGCCTGCTCCTTTTTACGGGAGCAGGCTTCCTGAAGGCTAAAAAAATAGCCGGACAACAACCAACTGAGGGATCTTCAAAGAAAATCTCTCAATCAGCTGTTGCCCGGCTATTTGGAGCACGTTTCATACATTGCCTTGCGGCAATGGCCCGTTGCTCGGAGCGAACAGTCCATATTCAGGGTGCAATGCACCCGTATTTGTTAAAATGACTGGAAAATCACCGGCGTCTGAACGCCAGATCAAGCCTCAGGGTCTCCTTGCACTTACTGCATTTTACTTGCAGTGTACCGGAACACCCATCAATTTTTTTGTATAGCTTATTACCGCAAACAGGGCAGAACCTCCAGCCAATGCTGAATTGTGCCTGCTGTATATTGCTCAGCGGTTTATTTTTAAAAGAACGACTATTTGACTGAATCATGTTCATTCTCCAAATCGGATGATGTCCAATGGATGGCAGTGGATGGGTTTGCCTTTTATGACCTGCATCTGCTGTAGTCTGATCCTGATAGCAGACCACGATACTCCCATCCGCGCAGCCATCTCCAGAATTTTTTCATAGTTCGGGTCAGATGCGGATTTGTATAGGATTCCATTCGGCAGACACAGCGCTGCACGTTCTATTTCGGCGTTGACCAGAAATGTTGGCATCAGCAGCTCCGCTGCAAGGGTGTTCGCCTGCCATTCTTCCCATGAGGGCTGTCCGTTTCGTTCCCGATAGGCAATGTGCCCACGGCACTTGACTGCTTTTCCGTAGTCGTTCGGAAACAGGTCAGCCAGAATATGGTGTGCCGCCTCATGCGCTATCGTGAAATTCCGGCATCCAGTGCACCTGTCTGCCGCAAGGGCGGAATCGATTACAACGTCCCTCGGCATGAATATCTCTACAAGCTTTGTACCATCCCCTAAAGTTACGGTAAAATCGCATCTTTGAAAAACGGTCAGCCCGAGGACACTGCCATCACTACATAGCGGCAACATTTTCACATTCAGCCCAAGAACAGCGCTTGCAAGCCGTTCAGGGTCAATGGGTTCCGGGGCATCTTTGCTGATCCCGAAGCGGGTATAGTACTGGTCGATATACTTACCCGCTATGCGCGAAAGGTCTGCGCGGGATAAGTACCTTGCCATTACGAAGCACGGCTTTCCGGCACGGAGCAGTAGGCTTCCACGAACCACTTGCCCTGTTCAAGCCAGAGATTCCGCTTCTGCCCGCAGATCATGCAGGTGAAGCGCTGCCCCTTCCCGCCAAGGCGCGATGTGCCACGCCTGACAGCCAAAACACGGTCGATTCCATAGATATGGCTTTTGTCGTAGTTGATGGCAAGAGGGCGGATCTTGCCATCAGGAGTAAAACGAACGTCCACTTCAACGTATCTCTTTTCACGGTGGAGCTTGTTGTCATCACGCATCGAGGGGCCTCCTTCTCATTTTTTAGGTTGTTTTTTCGGTGGTTTAATTTGGATTTTTTACACCAAATTGGTGTTTACAACTCGATTATACTGCGATCGGTTTTAGTTGTCAACTACAAATTTACGAAGATATTTTCGAAATCCAGTTGATTTTACTTGAATCACGCGTTACAACACAAGTCACAACCGTTAGTGTTCCTTTTCTCCCATCTTCTCCTTAGCCTTGTCTGGCACGTCGATCAGGCCAAAGCGGTAGAACAGCCCATAGATGTACGACACACCCCGGATATCTCCCAGCGCCTTGGGTCTGTCCACTACCTCTCTGATTTTACCGATATTGTGATACGCCAGCATCACAGAACTCCAAGCAAGGCTCTTGCTTTCCTGTAATCTGCCCTTAGTTTCAATGAGCCGTTATTCAAAAGAAAAGAGCCATCTCAGCTCGCTGCATTTCTGCACGACACCTGAAATGGCTCTATAATCACTGTGTTATATACAAATCTTTTAGTTCGTCCAAAATCTGAGTAGAAAAGACGCTTCAATTCTTATTTTTTGTTTCGGAACTTGTTGGGCGATTGTCCAAGCTGTTCTTCAAAGATACGATAAAAGGCAGTCATATTATTAAAACCGCAACTGTGTGCGATTTCCTGGATTGAATTATCAGTCTGTAAAAGCTGGCAACAGACAAGTTTCAACCGTTCACGGGTCTGTAGCTGCTTATAGCTCATGCCAGTCACTTCCTTCAGACGGGCAGAAATATATTTAGGATGATAGCCGAACTGTGTTGCAAGGTCCAGCAGAGTACAATCAACAGCGTGGCCCTCGATATAATAAAGGATATTCAGCACGTTTTGGGAATGAGTCGTGGCGATTTGCACCAACTGATTGTTGGAGTCCTCCTGATGCAAACGCAGAAGCTGCAAAAAGATCAGATCAAAATAGCCCTGGATCATTTGCTTCCGGTAAGGTGCATCTCCGTAATATTCGATCAGCAGTTGTTCGAACAGCCGGGCAATCTCAGGATTGTTGCCTGCCCGGAAGATGAGGTAATGGTCGTGGGTCGTGGTGCTTCCGGTGGAAAGCACATGGACCATGAAATCCGAGAACAGGTTCTGACGGCCCGCCTTGTGAAAAAAGCTGTCCCCGAAAAATTCATTGGTCATGTTCAGATTTATTACGATGTCACTTGGACCAAGGGTCAGTTTACGGCGCACCACATCCAGGTCAAAGATGCAGACATCGCCTTTGTATAAAGTGATGGGCTTATCGTCGATGAGGTAATCGCAATGCCCGTCATAAATGTAATTGATATTGATGTTGGAGTGCATATAGTAAGGCACATCCGTAAAACGGGAGTCCTTGCGCAGATGGATCTCATCGTTTGGCAGTTCCTGCAAATGAAAGTATAGCACATCCCGTCCGCGCACCGTGCGGTGCTCCATCGTTTTGAAACGCGGGCTCGGGGCACCGGGGTTGTCCAGATAAAACTGTTCCCGTGGTGTGATCTGCCGCAGAAAAGCATCCAGTTCGGCTCTATCCATATCTTCCTTTTTGACACTCCTTTCGTGCGAAAGCAACATTGAATTTGCGCGCATAGTCAAATATAATAAAAACAGTCAAGGACGTCCTGCAAATCTAGCCAATATTATACCACATTCCGAGGAAAATGTCTGCGTGTCTTTCTTGGAAATTGAACAAAACAAATTGGACAAAATCTGCCAAAATGACAGCTTACGCAGGTTGGCATTTTGCAGGAACAGGAAAGGAAACTATCATGGATTACAAACAGCTGGCATCTCAGATCCTGGCTGCGGTCGGCGGCAAGGAGAACATCCAAAGTCTGGTGCACTGCGCTACCCGACTGCGCTTTCAACTGGCAGACAGTGCCAAGTTTGATACCGATACTCTCAAAAAGACCAAAGGCGTCATGGGCGCCATGTACACGGGCGGACAGTATCAGGTCATCATTGGACCGGACGTCAACCATGTGTACAATGAACTGATCGCGCTGACCGGTCTGTCCGGCGGCACGGTGGATACGGTGGAGACTGCCGATCTGAAAGGCGAGAAGCCCAAGCTGATGGAACACATCATGGACACCATCTCCAGCCTGTTCACCCCGGCGATCGCGGCCATTACCGGCGCAGCTATGGTCAAGGTAGTGCTAGTGCTGCTGACCATGGCGGGCCTGATGGACTCTTCCGGCACGACCTATAAACTGTTCAGCATTGCAGGCGATGCGCCCTTCTACTTCCTGCCGCTGATGCTGGCCTACACCTCGTCCAAGCGGTTCGGCGTGGACCCGATGCTGGGCATGACCTTGGGCTTTATGATGGTCCACCCCAACTACACCGCACTGGTGGCGGCAAAGGAGCCGGTGTCCATGTTCGGCTTCCTGCCAGTCACTCTGGCAACCTACACTTCTACCGTCATCCCGGTAATCATGGTCATCTATGTGGCTTCCTGGGTGCAGAAGTTTGCGGATAAAGTTTCCCCCAAGGTCATCAAGTTCTTCTTCCGCCCCATGCTCACCCTACTCATCATGACTCCGCTGGTCTACTGCGTGGTGGGTCCGCTGGGCAATCTGGTCGGTATGGGTCTAGAATCCGTGCTGGCGGTCATCCAGAACAATGCTCCCTGGCTGCTGCCCATCTTCTTTGGCGCGTTTGGCCCCATCGTTATCATGCTGGGTATGCACTATGCGGTCACCATCCCGCTGGCACTGGCCGCAATCGAAGCCTTTGGCTACGATATGCTGGGCCCCGGCTTCCTGGTGGCAAACATCGCACAGGGTGCCGCTGCTTTTGCTGTGGCTGCACAGGCCAAGGATAAAGGCTTCAAGTCTCTGGCGATCTCCACCGGCTGCAGCGCCCTTCTGGGCACGACCGAGCCGGCCCTGTACGGCGTGAACCTGCGCCTGAAGAAACCCTTAATCGCATCCATTATCGGCGGCTGCGCAGGCGGTATCGTCTGCGGCCTGGCTGGTGTCAAGCGCATCGTGTTCGGCCCCACCGGTCTGACTTCTATTGCCATTTTCATCGACCCCAACAATTCCATGAACTTTGTCTTTGCGCTGGTGGGCATTGCCGTAACCTTTGTGGTCACCTTTGCACTGACCTATGTGATGATCAAGAAGGATGCAGCTATCCAGAAAGAAATCGGAGCGTAACGAATGATGAGCCATTTTCCACAGAACTTTTTATGGGGCGGAGCTATTGCCGCCTCACAGGCAGAAGGTGCCTGGAATGAAGGCGGCAAAGGGCTGGACACCCAGGATCTGCGTGTGTTTGATGCCGACTGGGATGCAGCGCAGCGCCGCAAAAACCGCGATATCAACATGACGACCGAGCGTTTTGAAACGGCGCTGACAGCACGTGATGTCGAGCACTATCCGTTCCGCTGGGGTATCGATTTCTACCATACGTACAAGCAGGATCTGGCCCTGATGCAGGAACTGGGGCTTAAAATTTTCCGTACCTCCATCAGCTGGGCACGCATCTACCCCAACGGCGACGATGCCCAGCCCAACGAAGAAGGCATCCGCTATTACGTCGATCTGTTTACCGAGTGCCACAAGCGTGGCATGAAGGTGTTTGCCACCATTCTGCACTATGCAACGCCAGTGAACCTCATCACGAAGTACGGCGGCTGGAAGAACCGCCGGATGATCGACTTCTATCTGCGCTACTGCAAGACCCTGTATGAGCGGTTGGGCGGTCTGGTGGATTACTGGCTCCCGTTCAACGAGATCAACTGCTCCCGGTTCAACCCCTGGAACGGCTGTTGTCTGATCAAGGATCAGGAAGAAAACTACGATCAGGCTATCTTCCAGTGTACCCACCATCAGCTGGTGGCCAATGCGCTGGCGGTGAAGTTCTGCCACGAGATGATTCCCGGTTCCATGGTGGGCGGCATGATTGCCCGCTTTACCAGCTACCCTGCCACCTGTGACCCGGACGATGTGATGAGCGGCATTCTGGACGAAAACTACAAGAACTATTTCTATACGGACGTGATGGCCCGTGGTTACTATCCGGCCTACAGCAGACGGATGTTCCGGGAGCTGGGCGTTACCGTCCAGATGGAGCCGGGCGATGAAGAGATCCTGCGGGAGAATACGGTGGATTTCCTGAGCTTTAGCTATTATATGTCCATGATCTCCACCAACAACAAGGATTACGAGGTCACCAGCGGCAACCTGCTTTCTGGCAAGAAAAACCCGTATCTGCAAACCAGCGAATGGGGCTGGCAGATCGACCCCAAGGGCCTGCGCATCTCGCTGAACGAGATGTATGACCGCTACCAGCTGCCCCTCTTTATTGCAGAAAACGGCATCGGTGCAAATGACCAACCGGATGCGGATGGCGCTATCCATGACTCGTACCGAATTAATTATCTACGGGCGCATATTGAACAGATGGGTGAAGCCATTGAAGATGGCGTAAACCTGCTGGGCTATACCATGTGGGGCATCATTGATATCATTTCTTGTGGAACTATCGAGATGAACAAACGCTATGGTGTCATCTATGTGGATCGTAATGAAGCAGGCCACGGCAGCAACCAGAGGCTGAAAAAGGACAGCTTTGCCTGGTACCGTCAGTGCATTGCTACAAACGGTGAAGAAATGTAAGACAAAAGGAGGCTATATCCATGAAGATAAACCGGAGAAATTTCTTCCGTCTGCTGGGGGTTGGTGCTGCGGCTGCCGCCGTGACCGTCAGTGGGTTACCCGTAACTGCTGCTGCTCCTGTAGTCCCCTCCCCTATTGATTCTGCCGAAGACACAGACTTACTTTTCGCCCAATTTGTTGAAGGACATAACGATGTTCTGTGCTACCGACTGTTCACCCCCCCCACTCCACCGGCGAAAAGCTGCCCCTAGTACTTTACCTCCACGGCGCAGATGCCATAGGCCAAGACAACATCGCTCAGCTGAATAGCAAAAATGCGTACAGTTTTACTACTACTACTGCCCAGACGCAGCATCCCTGTTATGTGCTTGCTCCCCAACTGCCAGCCCGTTTCACTGCCGCCGATGAATCTCCCACTGATGAACAATCTACAAAAGGTTGGACCGACGAGGCAGTGCAAACTGCCCTGCTGGAAACTATTCAGGAGCTGATGGAGAGCCGCGGCAATATTGGCCCTGATCGCATATATGTTACGGGCCATTCCATGGGAGCGTTGGGTGTTTGGGGCATGTTGGATGCCTATCAGTGGCTTGTGGAATGATAGTGTAGAACGGATGAAGGATGTTCCAATCTAGATCTTCCATGGTGAGGGCGACACTATGGTGCCATTAGACCAGGAAACCTCTTTACGAGATCAGCTGCTCGACCAGGGTGAAACTGTCATTATGACTATCTATACCGATCAGGAACTAGCCGCCTTAGGAATCACCAATGGACATGCCGCTAATATTCCTGCCTATGGCAACAAACTGGCTCATGATTGGCTTTTTGCTCAAAAACGCCATAAACGTCCATTCCCTTTCAATTTGTTCTAATCAGAACCCCTACTAGCACAACAATTCAACTTTTCATCTCCTCCGTGGTCCGCACGGGGGAGATTGTCTTTTGTGTTCTTTTTGCTGTAGAAACACTGCGTTTTAGAAAAACAACAATTGACACTTACACTTTTTTCATGTTTTAAGTTGCCCATGTTATTACATTGCTGTTGATGTTATAACATGGGCAACCGCTTGATGCTGTTCCCCTTGCCGTGCTTTACCCTATACAAAATCATCAAGAGAGAGTGCATTGCCATGAGCAAAAGCCTTTTCGCCTACTTTTCTGCCAGCGGTGTCACCGCAAAAGTTACCGAAAATCTGGCAGATGCCATCGGTGCAGACATTTTTGAGATTCAGCCGGAAGTTCCGTATACCAAGGCCGATTTGAACTGGATGGCCAAGAAGGCCTGCACCGCAGTACCATCGAAATGAGCGACCCGACCTCTCGCCCTGCTATTGCTGCCAAACGCGATAACATGGACGAGTATGACATCATCTTTGTCGGCTTATCGCTTCGCCATCTTCTCCTTAACCTTGTCTGGCACGTCGATCAGGCCAAATCGGTAGAACAGCCCATAGATATACGACACACCCCGGATATCTCCCAGAGCCTTAGGTCTGTCCACTACCTCTCCAATTTTACCGATATTGTGATACGCCAGTAGCACAGAACTCCAAGCAAGACTCTTGCTGTCCTCTCTGCGGTCGATCCACAGTTCCTTGGTGAATTCATCTCCCCTGCCCTTTTTCAGCGTATATGTAAAGGGCAAGCCGGACATCGTCTTGAACTTGTATCCCCGAAAAGCCACCACACACTTCCAGAGATTTACTTCGCAGGGATCCTTCCTCAACGCAACCACAGCTCGGTAGTGTCGCTGTCTCTCTGCCCCGGCACTGATATTCGCCGCTTCAGCTTCCTCCGGGAAGTACACGCCTTTCTTATACGGCAGATAAGAGGTCACAGAAGGGCGGGACAACTGCAAAGCCGACATGGTGGAGCTGACAGCAGCAGAATAACTCTGCGTGCTTCTAAAAGAACCGAACGTCTGCTGGACGAGTTTTGCCGTGTCCGACTCGTAGACCCCGGCTGTGATGAGCAGCTTCCGAACCTTGATAGGGTTGAGGGACAGGGCGTCTGCGATGGCTTGCAGGCTCATTTTGTCCGTATAAAGGTCAGCGGCAGCTTTCATCTGCTGTGTTAAGTTCTTGGCTGCACTGTACTCTGGCTTTGATGGCTTCCGACCACCGCCGGGCTTGCGCGCACGTGTATTACCCACTGATTTTCACCTCGTTTTAATTTTCGTCACAAACTATATATCGTGCTCAAGAATATGCCGTGTGAACTTCTGGAATTCAGTTCACACGGCGTACTGTTTTATTTCAGCTTTGCGAGGATCTCGTCTGCTGTCATACCGGATGCAAGCAGTTTCTTCAGCACAGCTTCAGCCTCGACCTTCTTAGCAGCTTCAGCAGCTTTCGCCTCAGCGGCATCCTTCTTAGCCTCCAGCTTTGCGATTGCCTTTTCGGTCTGCTTGATCTCCGCCTTCTGCGGCTTTAGGCTTTCACGCAGGGATTTGATGTTGGTCTTCAGCCTTTCGATCTGGGCGACAGTCTTGGCACTCCCTTCCTCCAAGAGAGCCTTGTCCTTCTGCAGCTTTGCAATCTGAGCATCGCAGTCGGTAGATGCGGTAACACAGTTCTTGCTGCCCTTGGTTCTGGGCATAGGGTGATACCTCTGATAAGATTATGTAAGATTTGATGTTAGTATAGCACTATGAAAAAAGGGTTACAATGAGAATGCTTATATTTCCTCTGTTGATTCCAATGAATAGTACTGCACCCCTTCAAAGCTCTCCAACGTAAATGTTTGAAACGATTCATTGCCATCTACATCTTCAAAATTGATGTTAAACCACTTCGGAATCCCACGTTCCGTTCTTTCATACTCTGTTTCAAGTATTCGAGCAATAACGGCGACTTTTGTGTCGGCATCTGGTGAATCCGAATAAACCACATAAATATCTTTAGGTTCATTCGGTTTAAGCAACTGAAAATAATATCGGTCAAAAATAATAACATTTCGAATCGGAAGCTCTGCAACATTTTCAATTCTAATGTGAACATTTCGGTGCTTAGGAAAATTGCTGGAGCTATATAGTCCAACCGCTTCAGTTGTGCCAGGAAGTTGTTGATCTATATCAATAATCTCCACCGAAAAGATTGGTTGAATCTGTTTCTTTCGAACAGCTAAGTCCCGACTGTTTTGCTTTTTCGCATAGATGTGAGTTTGTACCAATGCTATTACACTTACTAATGTTGCCCCCACAAAGGATAAATATGTACCAAAAAAAGCAAGCCAATCACCTTTCGTTAAGTATTCCCCTGTTGGAATAAAGCCATTTCCTGCAAAGGATAGATAAATTAGAATGTAAAGCAGGATTGCACTGGATGCTAACACCAACCCAATAATCCAGTAGTTTCTTCTTTTTTCTTCAGTTTTCTTTCCTTTATTCCCCATCGTAATTCCTGTCTCAGCATTCATATTTCTTACTACTTGCATCTCCGCCACATTCTCATGTGTTGTCTGCCGCCCACCACGTAGAGGTGTGCAAAGTTTCGAGCGACAAAGCTGTGAGGTATCATCCCCCACAGCTCAATTTTTCTGAAAATTTCTGGTTCTATATTACTCTTTCACCAGTCGTTTTGCAATACACACGCCGGTCAACGTCCCCAGCGTATTGAACAACACGTCGTTGACATCCGCCATGCCACGCCCGGTCAAGTACTGGAGCACCTCACAGAACACAGACAAAGCAAAACCAACCGCAACTATCTTCTTGCCTTCCCTCCTCCACTGCCAGCTTGTTGTCCCATACGGCACATAGAGAAGCAGGTTTAACAAATTGCCTGCCCATACACCCGCATTCGGCCACAGCTTCAAGCGGAGTCGGATGCTCTCGTTATACCCCGACGCACGGCGTAGCAGCGTAATATAGAGGATTAGAAAGACACAGTACGCAACCGGGAGCCATTGCTTACCTTTGCGGTTGTTCCATGCAATCGTACCCAGCAGTGCCAAGAGAATGATTTCTAAGAGCGACAAGTTTGCAGATGTGGCGTAGTGGATCTGGCTCAGCAGTTCTCTCAAACTCCATAACCCCGACTCTTGATAGTCTCTACAACCTGTGTCACATACTTCTGGCAGGTGTCATGGTCAGGTGCTTCCACCATCACACGCACGACAGGCTCAGTGCCGGACTCACGGACAAGGATACGACCGGTGTCACCCAGTGCTTCGGCTACGGCCTTGACTGCTGCCTGCACTGCTTCGTCGTCCTTTGCAGCTTTCTTGTCGGTCACGCGAACATTCTCCAGAACCTGCGGGTAGATCTTCAGCGGCTCAGCCAGCTTGCTCATGGGCAGTTTCTTGGCAAGCATGACTTCCATCATTTTCAGACTGGTCAGGATGCCGTCACCGGTGCTGGCGTACTTGCTGAAAATGATATGACCACTTTGCTCACCACCGATACGGCAGCCGTTCTTCGCCATGTACTCATAGACGTACTTGTCGCCCACAGCGGTCTTTGCATAGCCGATGCCCTGCTCATCGAAAGCCTTGTACAGGCCGAAGTTGGACATAACGGTAGTAACAACAGTGTTTGTCAGCAGTTTGCCACGTTCCTTCATATAGCAGCCGTAAATGTACAGGATATGGTCGCCGGTGATCATATTACCCTTCTCATCCACACACAGGCAGCGGTCAGCATCGCCGTCATAAGCGAAACCGACGTCCAGTCCCTTCTCTACCACGAACTTCTGCAAGCCCTCGATGTGGGTGGAGCCGGCATTGTTGTTGATGTTGGTACCGTTGGGCTGTGCATTGATGACATAGGTATCGGCACCCAGCGCATCAAACACAGACTTAGCAATATTCCAGCTTGCACCGTTGGCGCAGTCCAGACCAACCTTGACACCCTTGAAGGAGTAGATACCGAGACTGATCAGGTATCCCATGTAGCGGTTACGACCGGACACATAGTCCACAGTGCAGCCGATGTGTTCCCGGTGAGCGAAAGGCAGCTCCGACCAGTCCTTATCAAACACATGGAGTTTGCCGTCGATGTAATCCTCGACTAACAACAAGATCTCCTCCGGCATCTTCTCACCATAGCAGTCGATCAGCTTGATGCCGTTATCGTAGTAGGGATTATGGCTGGCAGAAATCATGATGCCACAGTCGAAGTCGTCCACGCGGGCGATGTAAGCCACAGAAGGGGTGGTAGTGACATGGAGCAGGTAGGCATCTGCACCGGAAGCGGTCAGACCTGCGACCAGGCTGTACTCGAACATATAAGAGCTGCGGCGGGTGTCCTTGCCGATTACAATGCGTGCAGGCTCGTTGTTGCCGTTGCGCTCGCGCAGGGCGTTGTAGTACCAGCCCAGAAAACGGCCGACCTTGTAGGCATGGTCAGCAGTCAGAGTGATGCCAGCTTCGCCACGGAAGCCATCAGTTCCAAAATACTTTCCCATTATAGTTTTTCCTCATCCAAAGAGTGATTTGGCAATCATATGCTTTAGCCGGATAGAGATCCGTTGCCTGCTGCTCACCACGAAGAGGTCGCATATTTGAGCAGCACAGCCATGTGGCGGAACACATGACCGTTGTGTGGAATCAGTATTTTCTCCACACCATTTTATTAACGACGTTTACATGCCCCTGAATGATGCGAACCACCTTCATGGACACGGTCTCGTCCACATAATCGGGG
>ENA-UONW01000680-UONW01000680.1-human-gut-metagenome-genome-assembly--contig:-CS52-NODE-680-length-48004-cov-7.536820_pt1 | contig 48004 bp, 37 predicted proteins | sample MGYA00242463_ERZ724010 | MGnify/ENA metagenome assembly ERZ724010 | reverse complement strand
GTTTGATTTAAAAATTGCGGTGCAAAGGTAGGCATTTTATTTTGAACTACAAACATTTAATGTTTTTTTATTTACTGGCATAGGAATTATCACAGAAGAGAAGTACCTTTGCAAGGTTGTTTAAACAATGATTTATGATAGAACAGTTCAATTTCGATATGAGGCTGATATTTGCCATCTTAAATGGAAAGGTTTCAGCTGCAATCAACCGGAAGCTGTCCCGCAATTTCCGACAGAACGGAATGGAAATCACCCCGGAACAGTGGACAGTGCTAATTTTTCTTTGGGAAAAGGATGGAGTAACCCAACAGGAACTCTGTAATGCTACTTTCAAGGACAAGCCCAGTATGACACGCTTGATAGATAATATGGAGCGCCAGCATTTGGTGGTACGTATATCAGACAAGAAAGACCGGCGTACCAACCTGATTCACCTGACTAAAGATGGAAGGGAATTGGAAGAACGGGCCCGGGTAGTGGCCAATCAGACCTTGAAAGAAGCCTTACGAGGAGTAAAGATTGAAGAACTTACAGTGGGACAAGAACTGCTAAAAAAGATATTCTTCAATACCAAAGACTGAAAAAAGCCTGGCAAGAACGGAATTTGACTCACAGAAAGGTATAAAAACAAGCTAAAATTGCCTCTTAATAGTTTTTTTGCATAAATAATTTCGCTTGTTAAAGAATTATGCTTTTCTTTGTGTCAGAATTGCTGTAGAATATAATAAACTATTAAAAATACACACAAATGAAAGGCTTATTGAAAAATTTGGGATTGATATTAATCTTGGTAGGAGCAATCATTTTAGTAGCATGCTCTATGACAGGCAATGTGAACAACAACAGCATTCTGGGTGGTGCAGCAGCCATCATTGTTGTAGGCCTGATCAGCTATATCGCCATCAACAAGCGAATTGCAGATTGATATCCAAACTAAAAGAATGCGGATGAAATAAAAAAGGCGGCTTTTAAATAGCCGCCTTTTTTATTTTCACTTTCCTTCTCCACTCCATCAATTTTCCGGTTCCGGAGTAATCAACTTATACCCCTTACCATGAATATTGATAATCTCAATTGAATCGTCTTCCTTCAAATGCTTGCGCAATTTAGTGATGTATACATCCATACTGCGGGCATTGAAATAGTTGTCATCAATCCAAATGGTCTTCAAGGCAAAATCACGCTGAAGAATTTCATTGGCATGTGCACAAAGCAGTCCCAGCAATTCCGATTCCTTGGTTGTAAGCTTGGTTTGCTTTTCTGCCGTAGATAAAATCTGCTTCTGTGTATCGAAAGTAAATTTACCTATCTTATATATATTACTTTCCTTATTCTTCTTTCCGCGAACACGACGCAAGATAGCCTCAATACGGAAAGTCAACTCTTCCATACTGAAAGGTTTGGTGATGTAATCGTCAGCACCAATTTTGAAACCTTCCAATATATCATCCTTCAACGTCTTGGCCGTAAGGAAAATGATAGGAATTTCAGCATTGGCCGCACGAACTTCCTGAGCCAAAGTAAATCCATCCTTCTTCGGCATCATTACATCAAACACACACAAGTCATATTTATTTTTCAGAAAAGCCTTATAACCAGCCTCTCCATCAGGATACAATTCTGCGGCATAGCCTTTAGCCTGCAAGTATTCCCGCAGCAACATGCCCAGATTTTCATCATCCTCGCACAACAAGATTCTCAATTTTTCGTCCATATCAATCAGTTTTTAATTAAAGGTAATGCTATTATAAATTTAGTTCCCACATTCAATTCGCTTTCAGCCCGAATGGTTCCCTTGTGATCAGTAATGATTTTCTTCACATAAGCCAGCCCCAAGCCGAAGCCTTTCACGTCGTGCAGATTACCTGTATGCACGCGATAGAACTTTTCAAATATCTTTTTCAAATTCTCTTTCTTGATTCCCAATCCGTTATCTTGCACGGCAATCATCAGTTTACCCGACTCATTCCATGTTTTCACCAGCAAATGAAGATCAACATCCTGCCGCTTGTACTTTACCGCATTATCCATCAAATTGAATATCACATTAGTAATATGCATTTCATCGGCAAAAACATGTGCATCGGAAGCTTCCAGTTCGGTATCAATTTTCCCATTATAACGTTCCACCTTCAATGCGAATGTATGTACAACTCCTTTTATCAATTCATTTATATCGACATCCTTGGGCTTAAGAGCAGCTTTCTGGCGATCAAACATGGACATCTGCAATACTTTCTCCACCTGAAACCTCAAGCGCTTCGTTTCATCATTGATAACTCCCGAAATATGCTGGAACATAGCAGGAGACTTGCCTACTGCCGGATCATTCAGCATCTGGGCAGCCAATGAAATCGTTGATATCGGCGTCTTGAACTCATGCGTCATATTGTTGATGAAATCATTTTTCATTTCGGTCAATTTTTTCTGGCGGAAGACAATATACAGTGTAAAGACAAACGTTATCAGCAGCACCACCGTAAATATCACCGAAGGTATCATAAAGCTGACGGAGTCAAAAATATAATCCTTCTTACCTGGAAAATGTACTTTTACAACACTCATGCGCGCAGGCGGATCATTCAGAAACAAAGGTTGCGCGTATGCACTTTCACTGCCTTCATCACTATAGTCCGAACAACGGTATACTTCACGACCATCACGGTCTATTACCTTAAAATGATAATCAAAATCTCCTATTCCATTATCAATCAGGCCGGATTTGATATACTGATCGAGATTCTTGAAATTAACCCTCTCCTCAATCGGTTTATCACTGGCATGATAAAGCATATTGAAAACCACATCATCAACCAATGCACGCTGATACAAATAACGGTTCTTTATCATATCAGCCAACGAACGAGAAGTCTGAGGAATAGTTTTCGCACCATGTTTTTCTGAAATCATCGCCCGTGGAAGCTCCGAGGGTTTCTTCGTGAAGGTTTTCAGTTCAAACGATTCAATTGTCCCGTCTGGAGAAGTCATCATAACCCGCTGGCTGATAATACCATTACTGTTCGCACTTTGCGCCTGTTCCCAAGCCTTTTTCTCCGCTTCAGAAATATCTTCCCTCAACCAACGGGCCACCTCTGCCGACTCTACATCCTTAGAAGCAGCCATCAGAGCACGTTTCACAGATTCGTCAAACTGCTCATTGCGCATCTTTACCATTTCCTCAATATAACTTATCTGCAAATAAAGCAGACTAAGGAAGGAAAGACCCATTACAATACCTAATATCCAAATCGTAGACTTTTTCATAGCGGCAAATTTAACAATCCCTAATTAACACTCCTAACACATTAACCTGTTTTAACCGCAGGTTGTTAATTAATTAACTGAAAGAGGTTTCTTAGGTAGTATTCTAAACACTATAACAAAACAATCAATTTCGTTGTTTGCAAAATTAATAAAAAATTAATAATTCAGATACCATACAGCCAACTTATCGGCCAAAACAGATGAAAAAACCGCCATTTTCCCGTTAAAAGGAATTGGCGGTTTTAACAATTATAAAAAACAGATGAAATGAAGTGTCCTTATTCTTCCGATTGTTTCGATTCAAATTCCTTAACCAGCTTATCCTGAACATCGCCCGGAACAAGTTCATAGCTGGCAAACTTCATAATAAACGATGCACGGCCACCCGTCAAAGAACTAAGAGCAGTCGAATAGGAAGACATTTCTTTCAACGGAACTTTAGCAACCAATTTCTCATAACCAGCCTCGCTACTCATACCCATAATCATCGCACGACGTCCCTGCAAATCGCTCATAACATCACCCATCTTGTCAGACGGAACGAATACTTCAACATCATAAATCGGCTCCAGCAATTTCGGACCTGCATTTTTAAAAGCTTCGCTGAAAGCATTACGACCAGCCAACATGAAAGATATTTCATTAGAATCTACCGGATGCATCTTACCATCATACACAATGACGCGGACATCACGAGCATACGAACCCGTAAGCGGCCCTTGTTCCATACGCGACATGACTCCCTTCAAAATGGCAGGCATAAAACGGGCATCAATAGCGCCACCAACCACACAGTTGACAAACACCAATTTACCACCCCATTCCAAAGCAATCTCTTCGGTACCTTTCACATTCATCTTGAACTCCTGTCCGTTGAACTTATATGTATCGGGAGCAGGCATACCTTCGTAATATGGTTCAACAATCAAGTGCACCTCACCAAACTGCCCTGCACCACCCGACTGTTTCTTATGCCGATAGTCCGCACGAGCAGCTTTTGTAATTGTTTCACGATAAGGGATACGAGGTTCTTCGAAAACAACCTGGAGTTTCTCATTGTTCTCCAAACGCCATTTCAAAGTGCGCAAGTGGAATTCCCCCTGACCATGCACAATAGTCTGGCGTAATTCCTTCGACTGATCAATAACCCATGTAGGATCTTCTTCATGCATACGGTTCAATATAGCCATCATCTTTTCTGTATCGGCTTCATTGACCGGTTTAATAGCACGCGAATATTTTGAATTGGGATATTTGATAAAGTTAAAACGATTTTCAGCTCCTTTTCCGTTCAACGTGTTACCAGTATGCACATCCTTCAATTTTACCGTACAACCGATATCACCGGCTACCATTTCTTCCACCTTAATACGATTGGCACCTGCACATGCGTAAATTTGGGCAATACGTTCCTTCGAACCGCGATCGGCATTTGCAAAGTCGTCACCTTCATGCACTTTACCACTCATCACCTTGAAATACTGTACATCACCAATATGAGGTTCAACGGCAGTCTTGAAGAAATACAAAGAAGCAGGACCGTTTGAATCAGGCTTCACAACTTCACCACGAGTATTGTGTACAAGCGGCATTTCATCAACAAACGGCACAACATTTCCCAAGAACTCCATCAAACGACGCACACCCATATCTTTGCCTGCACATACACAGAAAACAGGGAACATGCCACGCGATGCCAAGCCTTTACGAATGCCTTCACGCATTTCATCTTCAGTAAGAGATTCCTGCTCAAAGAATTTCTCCATCAGTCCTTCATCATGTTCGGCAGCAGCCTCTACCAATGCCTTATGCCATTCCGTAGCCTTTTCCATCTCCTCGGCTGGAACATCCTCGATTGTAGGAGCGCCGCCTTCCGGCCCCCAAGAATATTTCTTCATCAGAAGTACATCAATCAAGGCATTGAAACCCGGTCCTGTAGACAAAGGATACTGTACAGGAACAACTTTGGAACCATATATGGATTTCAGCTGTTCCAATACCATGTCGTAATCACATTTTTCATGATCGAGCTGGTTAACCAGGAAAATAACGGGTTTCCCTAATTTCTCAGTATAGCGGAAATGGTTTTGTGTACCTACCTCAGGACCATATTGTCCGTTCAACAACAAAATTGCCGTATCGGTGACATTCAGAGCTGTCATAGCAGCACCTACAAAGTCATCACTACCCGGACAGTCGATGATATTTAATTTTTTACCATTCCACTCCACATGGAAAACGGTGGAAAACACAGAATACCCATACTCCTGTTCCACCGGAAAGTAATCGCTGACTGTGTTCTTGGCTGTAATTCTGCCACGACGTTTTATAATACCACTCTCATAGAGCAGCGCTTCTGTGAGAGTGGTTTTACCCGAGCCATCATTGCCAAGAAGAGCAATGTTCTTAATTTCATTCGTCTGATATACTTTCATGATATATAAGATTTAATGTGAATACTCAGCATGCTTTCGCATACCCTTAATTTTGTGAGGCGCAAATTAGAAATTAATTGTAAAATAAACAACGAACCAAGGAATGTTACTAAACTATGTTGTTTAACACATAACACAAAAAGGAGGATGAATCCATTCAGACCATCCTCCTTTCAGGTTTATTTTCTGCAACTTAGCAGTCTATCATTTCATTGATACACTGTGCCAGACAGGAGTCATAATGAAAGAAAATTCATAATTGCCATAAGGAATCTGATATTGCGGCAAAGGCCATGATCCCCAACTGTCCACACATCCCAATCCCATCTGAACTTTATCAATACACAAATTAGTAAGGTCAGCTTTTTCAACTTCGGGAGAATGACGCTGATCTTTTTCCCAGCCCTCATCCAATGACTCTATAGTATAATGCAACGCTGAAGCCGAGAAAGGAGCATCTGCCACAATCTGCAATCCAAAGCCAGCTGCATTCAACTGCTTCCACCAACGGATATCGGTTTTCGTACCGGTCTCCTGAGGACGGATATAAGAGTAGAACTGTTCATCCACGGTTTGACGATAAAGGCCCAAACGGGTTGAATGATTACGGTCTACATAGTTCTCAATCGGACCACGCCCGTAGTATTCAATGGTTTCAAATGACTTTGGCATCTGCACCTGCATACCGAAACGGAACATCGGAGCTACTTTAGCCTGAGCATCGGCCGTCATTTGCTGTGTTACCTTGACAGCTCCCTTATTGTTGATGACATAAGTCAATGCCAACTTGGCAGATACTTTCTCCATATCATATTTTGCATTGACAACTACTTGTTCGTCAACAGTCTTCCATTCCAAAGAAGTGAGCTTCAGTCCCGGTTCCTTCCATACTGCCAATTTACGCTGGATTCCGGCTCCCATATCGTTGTCTGTCGGGGCACGCCAGAAGTTAGGCGCCAACTGTGCACCTTCATTCAGCATTTCGGTACCGCCTACTTGATAACGCGTCAAATATCCTGTATGTTTGTTGAATTCCAGACAGAAGTTCTCGCCATTTACAATCAGATAGTTCCAATCATTTTCCTGTACTTGCGGAATCACTACAGGCACATTGACAGTCTCCACATTCTTCAACACCATATCAGAAGCCTTATAAGGATTAAGAACCAGCTGGTCCTTGGCTACGGCAAAACCGGCAGGGAGCAAGCCTTCACGATTCTTCAGACGATAGGTCACGTTGAGCAACCATTCCTTGCATTCACAAACCTTGCCTAACTCCAGTTTAATCTTAGCACTCTGTTGTGGAGCGATATTAAGGTTGTCAACTCTACCGCTACGTACCGCCTTACCATTGGCCAGCACTTCCCATTCCATATAGTAAGCTGACAGGTCACGGAAGAAGTTCTCGTTATAAACATTCACCTCCCCTTTAGCCAAATCAGCCGGAGTAGTCCAAATGTTCTGGTAGAAATATCCTACCTCATACATGTGTGGATTGGGATTACGGTCTGGGCTGACCAAGCCATTGTCACAGAAGTTGTTGTCCGACGCATCGAAACGGTTGAAATCGCCTCCATACGCATAAATGCTGACACCGTCTTTTCCTGTCCAGCGAACGGATTGATCCACGAAATCCCAAATAAATCCTCCCTGTAAAGCTGGATATTTACGAATCAAGTCCCAATACTCCTTGAAACCTCCCTGAGAATTACCCATAGCATGAGCATACTCGCATTGAATCAACGGTTTCTTGATATCCTTACGCTGAGCATATTTTTCCATAGAACCATAACCGGCATACATCGGACAGTACACATCGGTAAAGTCATTATTTCCAGCTCTTTCATACTGAACAGGACGGCTCGGATCTTCCGCCTTCACCCAAGTATAGGCAGCTTCAAAATTCGGACCAAAGCCGGCTTCGTTACCCAATGACCAGAAAATGATACATGGATGATTGAAACCACGCTGTACATTACGCTGGTTACGCTCCATGTGCGCTTTCTTATAATCAGCACGTTTGGCCAGTGTTGCGTCACCATAACCCATGCCGTGGGATTCCACATTGGCTTCGGCTATGACATAAATTCCATATTCATCACACAAATCATACCAAAGATTGGCATCCGGATAGTGACAGGTACGAACCGCATTGATATTAAACTTCTTCATAATCTGAATATCCTGCTTCATGCGTTCGGGCGAGACATAATATCCTCCATCGGGATCCAGCTCGTGACGATTGGCACCTTTGAACAAAACCGGCTGGCCGTTTACCAAGATCTGACCGTTCTTCTGTTCAATCTTACGGAAACCTACTTTTACCGGAATCACTTCCTTACCGCCCTGCAAAGAGGCACGCAGCGTGTATAAGTACGGGGTTTCAGCAGTCCATTTGGATGGATTTTCCACATTCATCACCACAGAACCACTTCCCTTGGCCGTAGCAGAAGCAACTTGCTTGCCTGCCGCATCCAGCAATTCCAGATTCACGTTACCGCTCCCCTTCAAAGTCACTTCGACATTCAAAGAGCCGTTCTTGTATTCTGCATCCAGATCGGGAGTAACACGGATATCCTCAATACGTTTCTTGTCACGTGCATAAAGATAGCAATCACGGCCTACACCGCTGAAGCGGAAGAAATCCTGGTCTTCCAGATAAGTTCCATCACACCAACGGAATACCTGAAAAGCTATCAGATTTTTCTGACCCGGCTTCAGATAAGACGTCAGGTCAAACTCTGCTTCCAGCTTACTGTCTTCGCTATAACCCACATATTTGCCGTTCACCCACAAGTACATATTTGACGTAACTGAGCCAAAGTGTGCTATAATGTCCTTGCCTTTCCACGAAGCCGGAACCACAAACTCACGCCGATACGACCCTACATGATTGTTTACTGTCGGTACTTGGGGAGGATTGTTCTTGAACTGATTGCGCCAGGCATATCCCACATTTACATAGATAGGGTCGCCATATCCGTTCAATTCCCAAACGGCCGGCACCTGCAAATCATCCCAACCGCGGTCGTTATATCCCACTTTCCAAAAATCAGTGGGACGCGCATCGGCATCTTTCACCCAAAAGAATTTCCACGTGCCATTCATGGACATGTAGTTGTCAGATTGAGCCTTCTCGCCCGCAGCAGCTGCGGCTTCCGATTCATAGGCAAAATAATTGGCGTGCATCGGAGCACGGTTGACGGCATTCACTTCCGGATCCTGCCATTCCTTGAAAGTCTGCGCACCCGCACTTACCGCCAGAGCAGCAAACAGTCCTGTAATAAGTTGTTTCCTCATGATATATAATAATTAAATAAAAAAGATTTCACGCAAAGCCACACAAACAGAAAGCCCATGTAAGCGGTTACAAAAATACGATAAATATAGCAATAAACAACACATAGAGGCAAATAGCCAAACAAAAGTCCACATGATTGTATTTTTTTAGAAAATGTGAATCATGAAAACAAACTAATGCTTACTTTTACATCGATTTTAATTTTAAAACATCCTACATGGCAGGTATCTACATCCATATACCCTTCTGCAAGACGCGATGCGTGTATTGCGACTTTTACTCTACCACGCGTAATGACCTGAAACCACGATATATAGACGCCGTGTGCAAAGAGCTCACGATGCGCCGCGACTACCTGCAAGGTGAGGCTGTCCGTACCGTCTATTTTGGCGGAGGAACCCCCTCACAACTTGAGGAGGAAGATTTCCGTCTGGTTTTCGATACCCTGTCCGACATCTATGGCCTCGACGCCTGTGAAGAGATTACTCTCGAAGCCAATCCCGACGACTTGACGGAAGACTACGTGACCATGCTTCGCCGCCTGCCTTTCAACCGCATCAGCATGGGTATCCAGACCTTCGACGACTCCACCCTCCGTCTGCTGAACCGACGGCACAACGCACTTCAAGCCATCGAGGCTGTCGGCCGCTGCCGCCGGCATGGTTTCCGCAACATCAGCATCGACCTTATCTACGGCCTGCCGGGCGAGACGGACGAGCGTTGGGAACATGACCTCCGCCAAGCCATCGCCCTCGACGTAGAGCATATCTCAGCCTACCATCTGACATATGAAGAAGGTACCCCACTCCATCAGATGCTCCAAGATCATCGGGTGAACGAGGTGGACGAGGACAGCAGCGTAGGTTTCTTTACCACGCTGATGGATACCCTCTCGGCCGCAGGATATGAACACTACGAGATTTCCAACTTCTGCAAACCCGGCCTTCATTCGCGACATAACACTTCTTACTGGCAAGGCATCCCCTACCTGGGTTGTGGTCCCTCGGCCCACTCGTTCGACGGACACAGCAGGGAATGGAACATTGCCTCACTGGAAAAATATATTTCGGCAATTGGAGAAAAAAAACGGAGCTATGAAAAGGAGGAACTGAGCCTGACAACCTGCTACAACGAATACATCATGACCTCCCTGCGCACCCGCCGTGGCATCGACCTGCCTACACTCACAACCCGTTTCGGCCAGACGCTTTCCGACTATTGTACCTCCATGTCTGTCCCCTATCTGAAGAGTGGCAAGCTGGAGCAGCAAGACAATCGCCTGCGGCTCACCCGCAAAGGCATCTTTGTATCCGACGGCATTATCAGTGACCTGATGTTTGTAGAAGAGTAGGCTTTGATAACCGTCATGTGGGTAGTTAGTAAGCCAAAGTAGGTAGTTAGCGGGCCAAAGTCCATAGTTGGGGAAAGCATTGCTTTAAGCAGGATAAACCAATGCTTTCCCCAGCTTAAATCATCGTTTTATCCAGCTTAAACGAATACATTAAGCTGGGAAAAAGATTCATCCGGACGGATGAAAGGAAGGACAAGCATTGTTCATCGACCTGTAAAAGTAAACTTCGGCCATTCCTCCCTTCCTTCCACCCTGACAATTACAACCCGCAATTACCACAAGAACATCGTGGCAATCCCAGCTTACGGATTTCCGTAATATAGAAACGGGCAAAGGCCTCCCGAATTTCGTCGCGTACCCGACGGAACTCCGCCTCAATAAACTCCTGTGAACCGACCGCATGCGACGGATCATCGAAACCGATGTGCAGACGCTTGCCCACCTTGCCCGTGAAGGCAGGGCAACTTTCATTGAATCCGCCACATACGGTAATCACATAGTCCCAAGCCTGGTCAAGGTAAGTGTTGACATGCGTAGGCACATGCGAACTGATGTCAATCTCCACTTCCCTCATCACTTCCACCGCCTTGGCATTCACCTGTACCGCAGGTTCCGTTCCGCCCGAATACACCTCGATATCTTTATCGAACGACTGAAGGAAACCGTGGGCCATCTGGCTACGGCAACTGTTTCCTGTACAAAGAATCAAGATCTTCATCTCTCACTATAATTGAATGGTTTATAAAACGATGTTGAACAAATAGCCCGACAAGATGATAAAAAAGGCCACGGTACCGAAAAAGATACCTATCAGCCGCCAGGTCATCACTTTCTTGAGCAGGGTAGCCTCTGGCAAGGACAACCCCACCACGGCCATCATGAAAGCAATGGCGGTACCCAAAGGAATACCTTTGGCCACAAATACCTCGATGACGGGCACGATACCGGCCGCATTGGCATACATAGGCACGGCCAGAAGAACTGAAAAAGGTACGGCAAACCAGTTGTCTTTCGACATGTACTGTTCAAAGAATCCTTCGGGCACAAAGCCGTGCATAAAGGCACCGATGCCGATACCTATCAGGATATAGACAAGCACACCGCTGACTATCCGCCAGGCGTCGCGGATGATGGCGGGAAGCCGTTTGACAAAAGGAATATGGTCTTTCTCCCATGCTTCTGTCTGGGCAGACGACTGGGCCTGAATCTGTTTCACCCAATCGCTGAGATAAGGTGCAAGACGCATCCGTCCGAGCACAAAGCCTCCAATCACTCCCAACAGGATGCCGCTGACGACATAAACCAATGTCACTTTCAATCCGAAAGAACCGAGGAACATGGCAACAGCCACTTCGTTGACCAGCGGCGACGTAATCAGAAAAGCAAAGGTCACTCCCAACGGAATGCCTCCCTTCACAAAACCGATGAACAACGGGATGGAAGAACACGAACAGAACGGAGTAATGGCTCCGAAGACAGAAGCCAACAGGTACTGCAGGCCATACATCTTATGGGTAGCCAGATAGGTGCGTAACCGCTCTATTGGGAAATAGGCATTGACAATCCCCATCAGCACACTGATGAAAAACAATAGGATAAGAATCTTGATGGTGTCGTAAAAGAAAAAGTTTACGGCCACTCCCAACGATGTGTCGGCACTCAGGCCGAACAGTCCGTAAACAAGCCAGTCTGTAAAATCTTGTATCATGTTTCTTTCTTAATTAATTCGTTGAAATACGAACATTATTTCCACTATAAAGGCGGCAGATGCCATAACGGCTGTTTCTGCCGCCCCTGTATCCATCACGCTCCGTTTATCCGATACCCAAAAGTTTCTTTACGTCGCTTTCGGTAGGAACCTGCCCCTTCATTTTCACCACTTCGTCCACCACTACGGCAGGAGTGGTCAGGATGTTATAGTTCATCATTTCCATGATGTCGTCCACTTTGGTCAGCTTCACATCCAGATTGTTCTCCTTGATTACTTTCTCAATAACATTGTAGGTTGTTTTACATTTGGCACAACCCGGACCCAATACTTTAATTTCCATATCCGTAATATTTTAAATGTGTTACATATACATCATCCAACTATAATAAATGCCTATGCCGATGAACAACATCCCGACAAACAGGTTCATCCATCGCTGTACTATGCGCATCCTGCCATAGAAACGGCCCATCTGTTGCACACTGAATGCCAGTATCCAAGCCACTACAAGTACCGGCAGGGCCGTGGCTATGGCGAACACGGGAGGCAGCAGATAACCGGCTGTAGTGGTGGCCGACAGGGGTATCAGCATACCGAAATAGAATACACCGCTCGTGGGGCAGAAAGCCAACGCAAAGAGTATGCCTATCAGCAGAGCTCCCCACCCTCCTTTCCTTGCAAGTTCCTCGGCGTTTCCCTTGAACCCAAATTGGGGAAGGTTCATCCTGTCACCGAAAAGCATAAAGAGGCCGATGACCAGTAAAGCAGGCCCCAATACCCGTTCGCCCCACGTACCGATAGTTTTCTGTATGCCGAACATGCTCGAACCTTCATTCAATATCAGAATCAATACAAATCCGAGCAAGGTATAGGCAAAAATACGCCCCAAGGTATAAAACAGGCCGTTTCGAAAAACACGTTTTCTGTCCTCCATCTCCTTCCCGATAAACCCGATGGCTGCAATATTGGTAGCCAGCGGACAAGGCGAAAGAGCCGTCAGCAATCCGAGGAGAAAAGCCGTCAGTACGGGTGTGGAACTGTTGTCCAGTAATGTCTGCAATCCATCCATAGCTACCGTTGTTTATTCCAGCATTTCACGAATGGTCTTCACCACTCCGGCCTTGAACACTTCCGGCGACTTGCGGGCATTGCCGAAAGCAAATTCCGTCAGGTTCTCTACGGTCTCCACCCCGCCTTTGTGTTTCACTACAAACAGGGACGACCATGTCACTTCATATTTCTCGGCCACTGCTTCGTTCTCTTCACGACTGATGTCTATCGCGCGAAACTTCACTTCACCTTTCCGGACGGCATCGGCCAAATCTTTTTCCAACACTTCCTGCGTGCCTTTCTCGATGGCTATACAGGTAGCACAACGCTGCTTGCCGTGAAAATAGAGCACTTCCACTCCGTCGCTCACTGCTACTTCCTCCTGCGCATCAGCAACAGAACCCTCTTTCCGGGTATTGCCTCCACAAGCCGCCAGCAACAAGCCTATACACAAACACAAAAAACAAATCTTTTTCATCTTTATTATTTCAGTTGTTAGTATTTCGTCAAACTACGAACATCCAAGGTAAAAAAAGAGCTTACCCGCAGCAGCTCCCTTTTTTGCAAACAAGCTGACTGAAGAAGTCAGCAAACATTCTCCGAGCCAGTTCCCAATTTTCCCTATTGATGCAGTACCTCACCTTTGGCGCTTCTATTTCTCCCTGAATCAATCCGGCATCCTTCAGTTCCTTCAAGTGCTGGGAGACTGTAGCCTTGGCTATGGGCAACTCTTCATGGATATCGCCAAAATAACAGGACTCCTGTGCCAGCAGGAATTGCAATATAGCCATCCGGGCCGGATGCCCCATGGCCTTGGCAAAGCGAGCCATCCTTTCCTGTTCTTCCGAATATTTCTTGATCATCGTTTTCCGTTTGTTATTTGTTGTTCGCAAAACTACGAATATACAATGAGATTTATCGTATCAGGCCCTGATATTTCATTTTTATTAACGCAACATATGACAATAGGAATGATGTTCTGACGTAAAAAAGCAAAGGAAACGAGATTTGCGTTATTTGAAAATTATGCGGTTTGCCTTATCTTTGTCGACGAAACAATTATTACAAACCCATAAACAAATTTAAGCTGATGACAAAATTCTCTCGCGCGTTCTGGACAGCCAACGCCTCCGAACTGTTTGAACGTATGGCCTATTATGCCATCTTTATCGTAATTACTCTCTACCTGTCGAACACACTTGGATTCAACGACCTGGAAGCCAGTCTGATATCGGGATTGTTTTCAGGCGGACTCTACTTCCTGCCGATGTTTACCGGCGCCTTTGCCGACAAGATAGGTTATCGAAAAGCCATCCTGATAGCTTTCACATTGCTGACCATCGGCTACCTGGGGTTAGGTATGCTCCCTCTGATGCTCGAATCGTCGGGGCTGGTTGTATATGGCGAAAAGACACAATTCACAGGCATCGAGCACAGCAATCTGCGTATGCTCATTGTACCTATCATGATAATCCTCGTCATCGGCGGATCGTTCATCAAGTCCATCATTTCGGCCTCGGTAGCCCGTGAAACGACATCGGAAACCAGAGCCCGCGGATACTCCATCTTCTACATGATGGTCAACATCGGTGCCTTTACAGGCAAATGTTTCGTAGACCCGCTCCGCTCGGTAGTTGGCGATGAAGCCTATATCTATATCAACTTCCTGTCGGCTACACTGTGTTTGGTGGCACTTGTTACCATCTTCCTGTTCTTCCACTCGACCAACACCAGCGGACAAGGCAAAAGCATGGCCGAAGTGTTCAAAGGCTTGGGCAAGGTATTTACCAACGGCCGCCTGCTGCTCCTGATTCTGATTGTCACCGGCTTCTGGATGATTCAGCATCAGATGTATGCCACGATGCCCAAATATGTAATCCGCATGGCCGGCGAAACAGCCCGTCCGGGCTGGATTGCCAACGTCAATCCGTTTGTCGTAGTACTGTTGGTAAACCTCGTCACCCGTCTGATGGCTCACCGAAAAGCATTGACTTCCATGGCCGTCGGCATGTTCCTCATTCCGCTTTCAGCACTGATTATGGCCGCAGGCAATCTGTTCAACGGTGACATTCTGGGCATGCACCCCATCACCGTCATGATGATTGCCGGTATTGCCGTACAGGCCTTGGCCGAATGTTTCATTTCGCCGCGCTACATGGAGTTCTTCTCCCTGCAGGCGCCCAAAGGAGAGGAAGGACTGTATCTGGGTTTCAGCCATCTGCATTCCTTCCTTGCTTCAATCCTGGGATTCGGTCTGTCGGGAATATTGCTCACGGCCTATTGCCCCGACCCTGCTCTTTTCACCAGCACAGCCGAATGGAAAGCCGCTTCGGCCAACGCTCACTATATCTGGTACTGGTTCACAGGGATCGGAGCCATTTCGGCCGTTGCGCTCATCTTCTATGCCAAGCTGACGCGCAAGGCTACTGCTTGAACGTAACCCGCTCTACCTCTTTGTCACCGCAACGGAGGACCACTTCATAAGGAGCAACCTCAACAAAAGATGCCATAGCAGGTTTCAGGACAGCCTCCACTTCTTCATAGGGAGAGAGCGCCTGAACCTGCCCCGTGGCTACCGTCTTTCCATCACAAAGCACCTCTACCTGAGCTTGTTGCGACGCAGAAAGTCCCCAATTCCCCACTCTCACTTTCAGGACACCGCGTTCCTTATCATACTGAGGACAACGGGCCGAAAGCAAAGCCGGAGCATAATCCACATAAGGCAGACGGGCATAACCGTACAGCAACTCTCCCTTTGTACTACGGCCTATCAGTTTGGGAGCAAATTCGTCAGCAGTAATACCACTTCCTTTTCCATTAAAAACAACAATCAGGTCGTCTCCTTCGTTACGGGTCTTCAACGCTTTACACCCCCGCCCGAAGTTCACTTCAGTAAACGAGCCGAAACGGAGTGACTTGACATCGACATCGGTCTGAGGGTTGAAACCCGGCTCAGCCTTAATCCTTACCTCTATCCGCTTGGTAGAAGGAGTTATGGGCTCAGCGTTAAGTACGGAAAGTAACAATCCTTTATTCAAGGGGATGCAGATATTCTTCGAAGAATGGCGGTCGCCCGGCAGGTCGTTCCACTTAATGGTGTCGATTACAGCAAAGTTCATTTGTATAGCCCGCCCCAAGCTATCCTGAAAGACTTTGGGACGTTCATATTTGAACCAATGCTCCACCTTGCCATCCCGATGAAAAGAAATACCCGGCACATAGGCCTCGCCCTGTTCCGTCACCCAATGGATACCATCCTTGGAACGCTGATAGAAGGCGATACGTCCCAACCAGTCGTTCACAATCAGATGATACTGAAGATTGTCTCGCCACACGACAGGATCTTCGAACTCTCCCTCTACAGCCGGATAAACCCGCTTGTCGGTAAGCTGCCGGTAAGGCGAAAGCCCGTCACGACTGATCCATACCCCCCCACCCCGGCATACCATCAGATACGAACCGTCGGGACGGCGGGCGAAAGTCAGATTAGACAGCCCCTCGATAATCTTGCGGTCACGAGGATCAAAGCTGAACTGCTGATAACACCAAACAGGGCTGTTCTCGTTCTCCGCAATGTAATAGCCGTCTATCACATAGACCACCACCCGGCCATCAGCCAGGCGAAAAGCCTCCGGATTATGCCCCTTGCCAATAGAGTTCTGAATGCGGAATGGCCCCGACAAACAGTCACTCACGGCATGAAACACCGTCGACTTGGGCCAGAACATGTGGCCTTTGGGTGAACGCTCTGGCCAGCCGCAAACATACAGATGATATTTGCCATCGGGTGTCTGCAAGATGTTTCCTCCCCAAAAAGACATATCGGAACATTCAATTCCATTGTCCACATAACGGTTCTGCACACTGTCTGTTCCCCATACATGTGTACCTTTCACGCCGTCAGGCATCGGAAGGAAACGGTCCATAAAGCGGGCACCGGGGACCAGCTGTTCCCACTCGGCAGGCCTTGTACGCTCTGTCACCTGCGCTCCCAGCGAAGCACATACAGCCGAAGCCAAAAGCAATACATACAACTTCTTAATCATACTATTACACTTTAAATTATTAATAATTGTTGATTTCCATCCTTAAAATTTCACCAAAATGCGAAACACCTTTCCAGGAGCAGCAGCCCAACGTTCCATGGCCTGTTGTGCTCCTTCAGGAGGCACAATGGTGGAAACGAACTTCTCTACCGGGCATTGGCTACTTTTCATGTAATGAATGACAGCACGGAAGTCGGCAGGCAGGGCATTACGCGAACCACGGATATCCAGCTCCTTCTGAACAAAAAGCTTGGTCTGGAAAGCTACTTCATTTTTGGCATAGCCGATGCAAACCACACGACCCGTAAAACCGACAATATCCACGGCCATAACATACGTAGCGGGACTGCCTACAGCCTCAATCACTACATCAGCACCCAACCCGCCGGTAAGCTGACGGATACGCTCGGCCACATTCTCCGTACACGAATTGATGCCATAAGAAGCACCGACAGCTTTGGCCAAAGCCAACTTCTCATCATCCAGATCTACAGCCACAACCGTTGCCCCACGCAAGGCCGCACGTATGACGGCCCCCATACCTACCATGCCGCAACCGATGACAACCACCCATTCATTGTCCACCACCTGTGCTCTCGACACGGCATGAAAACCAACACTCATCGGCTCTATCAGGGCACAGTTGCGCGACGAAAGCCCCTCGGCCGGGATAATCTTGGTCCACGGCAAAACGGCATACTCACACATCACACCATTGCGTTGAACTCCCAACGTCTCGTTGTGCTCGCAGGCGTTGACACGACCGTTACGACAGGAAGCACATTTACCACAATTGGTATAGGGATTCAGCGTCACATTCATTCCCCGAGCAAACCCTTCGGGAACTTCAGGACCTATTTCCTCAATCACCGCCCCAATTTCATGACCGGGAATGACAGGAAGTTTCACCATCGGATTCCGGCCGAGCCAGGTATTCAGATCCGAGCCACAGAAACCTACATACTCAATCTTTACCAGAACTTCGCCGGCATGCAACACCGGCCGTTCCACCTCTACCACCTTCATGTCCGAAGGGGCTGCTATCTGAACTGCTTTCATCATTTTTTCCATTCTATTATTATTCTGACATGTTTTTAATATAGGGTAACTCGGGCAACGTACCGAAGCCATAGAAGCGACGGGCGTTCTCACCCAGGAAAAGAGCCTTTTCCTCTTCCGTCAACTCGGACGACTTGAGCACAAAGTCATAAGACATGCGGTAGGTAATGGCCGTAATGGTGCGCGGATAGTCCGAGCCCCACATCAGTTTGTCCATCCCGACCAGATCGGCCGCTTCACGGATAGCACGAACCGCCCCGCGGAACGGATAGAACTCGTCGTTGAAAAGCCACGTGATGCCGCCCGACTCGATGCGTACGTTCGGATGGCGGGCCAGCTTTACCTGTTCGGTCCACCCGGGACGGGTCACCATGCCGAAATGGCCGACAGCCACCTTCAGCTGCGGGCATTCCTGAATGACTTCTTCCATCTCGGCCACCTGTGTATCACCGTCGGCCAGGTCGATGGAGAGCAACACCCCGTTCTGCTCCATCAGCTTGAACATCTGCATCATCTCTTCACTGTTCAACATCATGCGCCCTTCCTTCATCAACAAGCGTTGGGCAGGTATCTTGATACCGCGGAAGCCGCGGGCCACCAACTGCCGGGCCTGCTCCAGAAAGCCGGGTTTGCGGAACTCACACATGCCACAGACAAAGAAGCGGTCGGGATAGCGTGAAGCCACATCGGCCAGATAATCGTTCTGAAAACCATCGATGAACTCCTGCGTGACGACAGCAGCTGCCACTTGTGCATAGTCCATGTTCGACAAGAATATTTCGGCACTGTTCACACCATCTACCATAAAGGGCGGAAGCATCTGCCGTACTTCACCCATAAAGAGCGAACGGCCGTTCTCCAACGTGCGGATGGGCAGACCGTCGACCACGGTATCCTGCTTCAGCCACAGGTGGGAATGGGCATCAATAAGGGTATGGTTCATACGTGTTCCTCCTCTCCTTATGAATTGGCCCAGCTCACGCGGAACTGGTCGCCGATAATCTCGCGGACTTCACGCAGCAAGGATTCGTCCATCGGTTCCTCAATAAAGGCCACGTTCTTGCGGACGTTCTGCGGATTGGCCGTACTGAACAGGGTGGTGGCAATGCGGGAATTGCTCACGGCATACTGCATGGCCAGTTTCTCGATGGGATAGTTGCGCGCTTTGCAATGCTCCATGGCCCGACGGCAAGCTTCCACCAACGGACGGGGAGCCGGATGCCAGGCGGGGACACCACGCTCGGTCAGTAATCCCATGGACAAGGGAGAAGCGCTGATGACCCCGATGCCACGGGATTCGAAATAATCCAAGAAATCTGCCAGCTTGTCGTCGCACAGGCAATAGTGGCAAAAGTTAAGTACAGACTCCACCGCACCGACGGGTGAGTGGTCAATAACCCACTTCAGGTTTTCCAGTTGCAGGTCGGTGATGCCTACGTGGCCCACCACACCTTTCTCGCGCAATTCAACCAAAGCGGGCAAGGTTTCGTTGACAACCTGACGGAGGTCGGCAAACTCGATGTCGTGCACATTGATAAGGTCGATGTAGCCAATGTTCAGCCGCTCCATACTCTCGTAGACACTTTCGACAGCACGCTTGCCGGAGTAGTCCCACGTGTTGACCCCGTCCTTGCCGTAACGGCCCACCTTGGTGGAGAGGTAATACTTGTCTCGCGGAATGTCTTTCAACGCCTTGCCCAACACAGTTTCGGCCTTGTAGTGACCGTAGTAAGGAGATACGTCGATAAAATTCATCCCCAGTTCGATGGCGGTAAACACGGCTTCAATGCCTTCTTTCTCCTTGATATCATGGAAGACGCCTCCCAGTGAAGAAGCTCCAAAACTGAGCGAAGAAACCTTCATACCCGTCTTTCCTATCTCATGGTATTGCATAATCAATCTGTTTTAAAATCATTACGATAGCAAAGGTAAAAGAAAGGGCGGGTAATCCGTCTATGGGTGAGCCGGAAAAAGCACGTAAAGGTTTACGTAACAAATTTTACGTATCAGATTCCTTTATTTGCCCGAAAAGTATTTTCTTTGCGGAAGAATCATGATGCAGGCAGACCATGGAACACTCGAAACATACTTCACTGAAAGACCTGGCCCGTGTGCTGGGCGTATCTATCCCCACTGTGTCGAGAGCACTGAAAGACAGCCCCGACATCAGCCGTGACCTGTGCGAACGGGCCAAGCGATTGGCGCAGGAGATGAACTACCGTCCCAATCCTTTCGCCATGAGCCTGCGGAAAAACACACCGCGTATCATTGGCGTCATCGTGCCCGACATTGTGACACACTTCTTCGCCTCCATCTTGAGCGGCATCGAGGATACGGCCGTGGCCAACGGTTACTTCGTCATCATCACCACCTCACACGAATCCTATGAGAACGAAAAGCGCAACATCGAGAATCTGGTAAACATGCGTGTGGAGGGCATCATCGCCTGCCTCTCGCAGGAAACCACGGACTACAGTCACTGGGCCGCCCTGACGGAGATCAACATGCCCCTTATCCTCTTCGACCGTGTCTGCCTGACCGAACGTTTCTCTTCCGTCGTGGCCGACGGCGAGCAGTCGGCCCGCACCGCAACCCAGCATCTGCTGGACACAGGCAGCCGCCGCGTGGCCTTCATCGGCGGAGCCAACCACCTGGACATCGTCAAACAACGCAAACACGGCTATCTGGAAGCCCTGCGCGACAACCGTATTCCTATCGAAAAGGAACTGGTAGTGTGCCGCAAGATAGACTATGAAGAGGGTAAGGCTGCCACCGAATCGCTCCTCGCCCTGCCCCAACCACCCGACGCCATCCTGGCCATGAACGACACCCTGGCCTTCGCCGCCATGGAGGTCATCAAGAGTCACGGCCTGCGCATTCCCCAGGACGTGGCCCTCATCGGATATACCGACGAACAGCACGCCAACTATGTAGAACCCAAACTCTCGGCTGTATGTCACCAGACCTACCAGATGGGAGCAGCCGCCTGCCGTCTGCTGATTGACCGTCTGAAAGGCGACAAGACGGTGCGGCAGGTCGTGGTGCCTGCCTCGCTACAGATCAGGGAGAGCAGCGTGAAAGAAAAGGAACGTACCTACATTCACTCAACATAAAGCCGCCTCTCCACTCCGCACGGTTCCACCTCCAGATAGCCGGCGCAGGTATCTCCTGCAATGCGTATCACCCGAAAATCCGTCTCCGGCTCCAGGCGGATTTTGCCCTCCACCTGGGTGACATCAGGCAGATAGATACGTGTGCAGGCCGAAGATTTTCCCTCCTTCCAGCGGCAAACAAAAGGTTCCCCTTCCGCAGGACTGGTATATGATATCAGCGTTCCGTTGACACACTGGGGATAAGGCCTGCTGATCACCACACTGAAATAATCCTGCGACTCAATGCCCGGCCACCAGGCCCAATACGTATGCCCCGAAAACAGACGGGCGATGTGCTTCATCTGATGAAGGGCCGGCTTCCGATAGTGCTGGCCTCCGTTATAGAAAGCGCCCCACTCGCCCACCAGCACAGGCATCCCACGCCTGGCGGCCGAAGCTGCTATCCGCCCGAAAATGTAGTCAATCCGCTCATAACCCGGTTCCGTAGCCGCCTGCATATCGACTACCAGGTCGTAGGCATGGGGAGCATAGGCACACAAGGAGTCGGGCTGTCCGTCCTCGGCCAGGGGGATGCGGAAGGTGCTTTCCATACCCATGTTGCAGAAGTAGTTGTGCTCCAGGAAAAGTATCTGCCGGCTGGAAGTGCTGCGGATGGCATCGCGCACTTTCTGATAGAAATCCGAAAGCTCGTTTTCTTCGAACGAACGTACTTCCCCTTCGGCCTTGCCCAAGATTGAACTGAAAACAGTCTGGTCGTCCAGTAGTTTCAACAGGCCTTTGCGCTGGTCCTCGTCCAGCCAAAGACGCATGAAATCGGCCTCGGACACGGGTTGGGCCATGCCTGTGGGGAAATGTTCGGCACACCCTGCCACCAGCCGGCCTACCACGGCCTGCGCCCTGCTTCCGATAAAGGGTTCGTTCATGACGTCGAAGCCAACGACCGATACCGAATCGGCATAACGGCGGGCCAGTACTTTCCAGACATTGGCATAGTGGTCCTGCAAGCCCACTCCGTCCGAAGCCGGCCGGTTCTGCCAGAAGCTGTCGAAAGAACGTTGGACGGCCGGACTCATCAGGTAGGCATCACTCCAGACTGTACCCGTAACGTGCTCCGCCCCATCGTCGAGCGTGGCCCACAACGGCGCTCCGTTGCCAAACTTCCGGCTGTACAGGTCCTGATGCATGTCCAGAATCAGCATTAGGTTGTTCCGTCTGGCCCAATAGACCCGCTTGTCCAATTCCTTCAGATAGTTCTCGTCGATGCGTCCCGGCTCGGGTTCCAGTCCGTCCCAATGGATGCCATAACGCACGCAATTGATGCCCCACTCGCGGAAGCGGGCAAAAAGTTCTTCGTCGCCTTCGTAAACATAACCCTGCTCGGGACTTTTTACGACATGGTTTATTCCATTCAATATCACGGTCCGCCCCGCGTTGTCTGCCAGGCGGGTGCCCTGCACCGTCAGCGTCCCTGCAGATTCCTGTTGCCGGGAATCTGCGCAAGCCGTCGGAAGCACAAAGGTCAAAGCCATCAAAAGATAAGATACGATTTTCATCACTCTCTTCAATAAACGATTACAATGCCTGACAAAAATACGGAAATATTCCACTCCTTGCAACCTGCCGGCAGGATGGCACATCCGATTGTCTTAAAAAAGTATTAAATGTGGAAGTAAATTGTCCGTTTCACGCCCAAAGCCTATCTTTGTGCCCGCATATACATGAAAAAAAAGTGCATCCATGACCGAACAGGAAGTCCGAAAATACTTGCGGCAGATGAAGGAGGAAAGCTCTGAAAGGGCTTTCAAGGGCTTCTATGACCTGACCTACGACCGCCTGTTCCGCATTGCCTACCATTACCTGAAGCACGAGGAGTGGGCACAGGAGGTAGTGCTCGACGTGTTCCTCGCCCTTTGGAAGCAGCGCGACACGCTGACGTCCGTGCAGAACATCGAGGACTATTGTTTCGTCCTCACCCGCAACGCCTCGCTCAACTACCTGGAAAAGGAAGCGCGCCGAAGCGATTCCCTCTCCGCCGAACTCACCGAAAGCGACGCTTCCGACCCTTCGCCCGAGGAGTGCCTCATCAGCGAAGAGCTCTTTGCCCGCTACGTCAAGGCGCTGGACCGCCTGCCCGAACGCTGCCGCGAAGTCTTCATCCGCATCCGCGAAGAGAAGCAGAGCTATGCCCAGGTGGCCGAAGAGCTGGGCATCAGCGTCAAGACCGTCGATGCCCAGTTGCAGAAAGCCGTGTCCCGCCTGCGGGATATGCTGAAGTAAATTCTGTCTTCCGAAGTCAATCATAGTCCGTGAAGTCCGTTTCCCTACAGGGAAACGCTCGTTCCCGCTGTAGGAAACGCTTGTTTCCACGCACTGGGAACGCTCGTTTCCTACACGGGGAACAGCCGTTTCCAAGCGTTGGAAACAGGCGTTTCCTGTAATGGAAACGGAACTCAGCTGCTAGGGCATGTTCTACATCGTCCGTTTTTATGGCCCCGACAACGATTGGAACTTTACGAAAAAAACACCGCCCGCAGAAAAAAAGTCGTTTTCCGCATAGGGAGTTTTCCACTTTCCGCTGTCTTAATGGTAAAAGGAACTTCATAAAACAACGGACTGACATGAAAAAAGCTATCTTCATCACCACCGGCCTCGTGCTGGCACTGCTGCTCCTGACGGGCCTGACGGCCTGCGACGGCCACAACGACAAGTACCCCAAAGAGTATCTGGGATTTGAAAAGACCCAGGAAAGTTTCACCTTCGACCGCCGGCAAACCAGCCAGGAAATCGCCCTGAAAATAGTTGTCGCCGACAAGGCCGACACCGAACGCAAGGCGGGCATCAGCATCCGAAGCCAGCCGGGACGGACGCCCGTCTATACCTTGCTGGACAAGGAGGTGACCATCGCCCCCAAGAAGAAGTCGGCCCTCGTGCGCGTACGCATCTATCCTGCCAAGATAGACCAGCCGCAAGAAATCAAACTGACCTGCACACCCAAGGACAAGGAAGTGAATCCCACCACCATCACGCTGAAGCTGGCGGTAAAATAAGGAAACGCTTATGACAGAGAAAGACCCTTTTGAAATCCTGCTCGACCGCCTGGTGGCCTCGACACGCTCGCCCCGCGGCCGGTTCAGTGCCGCCCGTTCCTGGCCGCTGCTCCAGGCGCGGCTGAAAAGAACCACCCTGCGGCGCACCCTCTGGATGCGGGTGGCCGGAGCGGCGGCCGTCGTGCTGCTCTGCATAGCCGGATGGCAGGCCTACGAATGGCTCCGCCCCGTGGAGATGACGACGGTGACGGCACAGGCGAAGACGCGAACCGTCATCCTGCCCGACCGCACGGAAGTCATCCTGAACCGCTACTCCACGCTGACCTACCCGAAAGACTTCCGGCGGGAGGCGCGGCGTGAAGTCTCCCTGCAGGGAGGCGCCTACTTCGAAGTGGCCAAGGACCCGTCGCATCCGTTCGTGGTAGAAACGGGCGAGGTACAGGTGGAGGTACTGGGTACGCACTTCAACGTCGAAGCCTATCCGCGCGACCGCGAGGTACGCACCACGCTGCTCGAAGGTTCCGTAGCCGTCAGCCTCCCCGGCCGGTCGCAACGGCTGGTACTGGCTCCCAACGAACGGGCCGTCTACCACAAGACCAGCGGTAACCTGACGCAAGAATCCCTGCCCGATGCCGCCGACGACATCAGCTGGAGCCACGGCCAACTGAACTTCCGGAGCCAGCCCCTGCGCGAAATCGTCCGCCAGCTGGCCAACACCTATCAGATGGACATCCGCATCGCCGACCCGACGCTGGCCAAATACCGCCTCACGGCCACCTTCGACATCGGAGAGGGCCTGACACATATCCTCGACCTGCTGCAGGCGGCGGCCGGATTTACTTATCAGAAAGCGAACAACCATACCATTATTCTACAAACTAAACTTAACCAGCCATGAACTGTTCTGAACCAAGCTGTTCCCACCGCCCCCTCAGGCTCCTGCTCCTGATGGGCGCGGTGCTGCTTGGAGTCTGTCTCCAAGCCCAAAACCCGCAGGCCCCCATCACCATGGACATCCGCAACGCCACCCTCCGCGCATTGGTATCCAGGCTGGAGAACGCCACGGGCTATACCTTCGTCTACGGCGACGAAGTCAGACTTACCCGCCGCATCGACCTGAAAGTACAGAAGCTCACCATCGGCCAAGTGCTGGAGCAGGCCTTCAACGACCAGCCGGTGGAGTTCGAAATCTCGGGCAAGCACATCGTGCTGCGCAAGCGCGAAATGCCCCGCAAGCGCGAACGCCGCCGCTTCACCGTGAGCGGGTATGTCACCGACGCCGCCTCGGCCGAAACACTGATAGGCGCCAACATCCTGGACAGCCGCTATGCCGTGGGTACGGCCTCGAATGCCTACGGCTTCTATACCCTGACCTTGCCCGAAGGTGAGGTGAGCCTCTCGTCCTCCTACCTGGGCTACGCCACACGAACCGACCGCTTCCGCCTGAAGGCAGACACCACACTGAACATTGCTCTCGATACTCATAATGAGTTGCAGGAAGTAATCATCACGTCTGAGAAACGGGAGGCGGGCATCAACGCCACCCACATGGGTGCGCACGAAATCCCCATGACACAGATACGCCACACGCCCTCCATCCTCGGTGAGGCCGACGTACTGAAAACCATCCAGCTGATGCCGGGCGTACAGGCAGGCATGGAGGGCTTTGCGGGCATGTATGTCCGTGGCGGCACGCCCGACCAGAACCTGGTGATGCTGGACGGCATCCCCGTCTACAACGCCGACCACCTGCTGGGCATCTTCTCGGTATTCACGCCCGAAGCGGTGAAGAATGTCACCCTCTTCAAGAGCAGCTTTCCCGCCCGCTACGGCGGCCGCCTGTCGTCTGTAGTCGATGTGCGCACCAACGACGGCGACATGAACCGTTATCACGGCGCGTTGAGCGTCGGGGTACTCACGACCAAATTCCACATCGAAGGCCCCATCCGGCGGGAACGCACGTCGTTCTCACTCAGCATGCGCGTCACGCCCAGCATCCTGCTGCCCAAAGGTATCAAAACAACCTCCGAATGGAGCAACACTCTGGAGACCGAACGATACAACTATTATTTCTACGACATCAATGCCAAAGTGAACCACAAGTTCGGCGACCGCGACCGTCTGTTCCTGGGCTTCTACCGAGGCAAAGACCACTTCCGACATGACGACGAATTCAACAGTATCCCCACTACATCCGACATCACTTACCAGAAAGACATCAGCCAGATCCGCCTGAACTGGGGAAACCTCATCGGCTACGCCCGCTGGAACCATGTGTTCAACAACCGCCTGTTCGGTAACCTCACTGCTTCCTACAACCAATATCGAATGAGTCTGAACGAAACATCGGAAGACCGTACCGACTATCAAGAAAAGCTGTATGACTACCACCAATACCGCTCGGAGTTCCGTTCGGGTATCCGCGACTGGAGTCTGCGTGCCGACTTCGACTTCACCCCTTCCACCCGTCATCACATCCGCTTCGGCAGCGAGTTCATCCACCACCTGTTCACGCCGGGTGTATCGACCTCACACATCGGCAACGTAGACGATGGCTCTACCCGGCAGGACACGACCTATGCCAATAGCAACCTTCCGCAACGGGGTATGGAACTGTCGCTCTACGGCGAAGACAGCTGGGAGGCTACCGACCGGCTCAGCCTGAACCTCGGGGTACGAACCTCGTTGTTCCACACACAAGGCAAGAACTATCTGTCGGCACAACCCCGCATCTCCGCCCGTTACGACTGGGGAAAGGGCATCGCAACGAAGGCCTCCTACTCGTGCATGGCCCAGTACGTCCATCTGCTCACCGCCACTCCCTTCTCCATGCCCACCGACCTGTGGGTACCCATCACCCGGAACATACGCCCCATGTATGCCAACCAATACTCCGCCGGTACCTACTATACCGGCCTGCCCGGCTGGGAATTCTCCCTGGAAGGTTATTACAAACAGATGCGGCACATCCTGGAATATCAGGACGGAGTCTCCTTCTTCGGTACCTCCACTCATTGGGAGGAGAAGGTCGAGATGGGTCAGGGGCGCAGCTATGGTCTGGAACTGATGGTTCAGCGCACCGTAGGAAACACGACGGGCTGGCTCGCTTATACTCTGGCCAAGAGCGAACGACGCTTCCCGAACGGCAGCATCAACCACGGCCGGTGGTTTCCCCACAAATATGACCGACGCCACAGCCTCAACCTCTGCGTCAACCATCGCTTCAGCGACCGTATCGACGTGGGCGCCTCGTGGATCTTCTACACGGGAGGCTGCCTCACCATTCCCGAACGACGGACGGTCATCGTCAAGCCCGACGGCAGTACCGAAGAGACCGACTACATATCGGGACGTAACAACTACCGTCTGCCCGTCACCCACCGTCTCAACATCGGCGTGAACTTCAACAAGAAGACCAAGCACGGCATGCGTACCTGGAACATCAGCCTCTATAATGCCTACAACGCCATGAATCCCAATGTGGTATACACCAAGAGAGTGGACGGACCATTGGAATTCACTGTAGACGAAAGCGGACATATTACCCAAATAATCCGGGAACCTTCCAAGACTGTCATCAAGAAAATGACCATCCTGCCCTGCATTCCCTCTGTGACCTATACATACCGATTCTAAGAACTCTGTATCCTGCAACGAATATGAAACGTACCCATTTACACCTTATTATATATATAACAATTCTACTCGGGCTGCCGTCGTGCGAAAACGAGATTCCCTACACCCCCGAAATGAAGCAACCCTGCCTCGTCATGAACGCTTTGCTCGAAGCGGGTGACGACAAGACGAATGAAGTATTCCTATACCTGAGTACGGGAGACAACTTGGGTAAACTGAACAAGGACGCTACCCTGTCTCTCTTCATCAACGGGCGTCTTTCCGAAACGCTCCAGGAAGCCGATCCGGGCAAACTGGTTCCTCCCTCCGGCTCGTATGCAGAAAACTTCAGCTACAAGAAATATTACTTCACTACTCCCCTCCGCCCGGGCGACCTCGTCCGTCTGGAAGCGACGGCCCAAGGAGGTACCCTTCGGGCTACGGCAGAAGTACAGGTTCCCCAGCCTCCCCAGAATTTCCGTGTGGACACCTGTACCGTCCCGCTCAATATGGGTAGCGGTATCGTCACTCCCCACCGCCGTTACCTCGTGACAGTGAATGACATAGCCAACGAAAATAACCACTACCGCCTGGACATACGTAACCAGTTCCTGGTACGCTACCACATCTACGAATACCTCAGGGACGAGCAGGGGAACTTCATCGAAGACGAAAACCATAACCTGATATACACCGAACGCGACAGCCTGGCCTCCCAAGTGTACAGCGACCTCGTCAACCGCGAAGACGTCATCCTGACCGACGGCAACGTGAGCCATTCACAGGAAGATGAGGACAACCTGATGTTTCCCCGCATCGAGAACAAGTACAACATCTTCACCGACAACCGTTTCTGCAACAGTTCGGCCACGCTCAAGGTATATACCCGCCTCTACGATGACTTTACAGCCACTACTCTCCACGGCATTACCTACGGCAAGACATATTGTACCCACTCCATCCACATCCGCCTGCTCCACTTGACGGCCGACTATTACCGTTACCTGAAGGCCTTGAACTGTCTGGATGATGACGACTACGACACCGTTCTGATGGAACCCGTTTCCCTGCCCTGCAACGTCAGCGGCGGCATTGGCTTCGTGGGCATCGCCACGCCACGCGAGGTAGTCATTACCTTCCCCGAACGGCCGTGCGGAAATACAAACAGCCCCTTCCCCTGAAGCGTATATGACAAATCCTTGTAACACTCCTCCCCCATTACAAACTGTTTCTTGAAAGAAAGACCGCATATTTAGCCGCAACACATTGTTAAATAACATAAAATTCGTATATTTGCCCTGTTGACTAAAACAGTACGTAATGTCCAAACAGGTATTCTTCTTGTTTCTCTTTGTGTTACTTGGCAACATCCGCTTGTCGCACGCAGAGTATTTCAACCATATCGGGTTGTCCGAAGGGCTCTCCAGTCCTTCGGTTATGGCTATCTATCAAGACTGCCTGGGCCGGATGTGGTTTGGAACGAAAGAAGGTCTCAATGTATACGACGGCAATCGGATTACCGTCTATCAAGGATGGCTTCAGACAGCACAGGATACTGTTCCCTCCATCTGGCTGGGCAACGACGTGGCTGCGATCGTAAGCAACAAACAAGATGACATCTACATGCTCATCGATGACAGGATAATCAAATACGATATCCGGCACGGAACTTTCAATTATATCCCAGAAGGGAAACAAGTTTCGGCTCTTACCTCCTTCGAAGGAGATATATGGTATGCAAGGAAGGATTCCTTGTTCTGCCTGAAGAATGGAACAGAAAAGACAGTTTACGTTTGCAAACTTCAGAAAAATTCGGTCGTCAATCATCTCAACATCCAGAAAGATTATGCCTATGTCAGCACTAAAAATGGGGTATTCGTCATAAATAGGCAAACATACCAACAACAGCATCTGCTGGAAGGTATCGACGTCTACAGCGTATTTGTCAGCTCCAGAAACGAAATCTGGATAGGTACACGCATGAACGGACTCTATAAAAAGGAAGTGAACGGCTCCATTTGTATGGTTCCCTACCGTCCACAAAGTACAGAAGGCATCAGCAGCAAACAAATACGTGAATTCGTAGAAGACAATGAAGGGAATATCTGGTTCGGAACATTTGATGGATTGCATAAATACACGTCCTCAACAGGAGAATATAAACTTATACAAATTCCCAAATATATGGGAGGAATTACCCATCCGTCCATATTCTCGCTATACAAAGACATACAAGGAACAATCTGGATCGGAAGTTATTTTGGTGGAGTCAATTATTTCAGCCCGCAACGAACAGACTTCACCCACTATAACTATCAGGAAAACGCTCTTACAGACTTAAGCTATTCATATATAGGCGATTTGATTTCCGACCGGAACCACCACCTTTGGTTCGGTACCGACGGAGGAGGAATCTGTTGTGTAGACAAGGATTGGAACATCGTGAAACAATTCACTGCCGGCAAAGGCAATGCGCTGCCTCATAACAATATCAAGAGCATCTGTTACGATGAAGAACGCAATTGCCTGTATATAGGTACTTATCTGGGGGGATTGTCACAATACAATCTGAATACCGGAGGTTTTCATAACTACCCTCAATCATCCTCCAATGAACTCCCCAGCAACGTAGTATACCATGTAAAAATGTATGGGAACCAGCTCTATCTCACTGCCAGAAACGGTGTTTTCCGACTGGATATCCAAACCCAGAAAATTCACAAATTACCTATCCGAAACGCTTATTACGAACATTTCGACATAGACAATGAGGGTAATATGTATTTGCTGGCCTGGGATATGCTCGTTCTGTCACATGTAAGCCATACCGACTCTGTCAACTACATTCCGCTGACCGTCAAAGGGCACCAGACAACAGCCAACAAGGTATTGGCCACTCCCCAAGGTGCATATATCACAACACTGGGAAGCGGGTTGCTATTTTATGACAAGCAAAAACAATCAGTGACAAGATATACCGTCCGTAACAGTCAGTTGCCCAATGATTTCTGCTATAGCCTCAGTTATACGCCAAGCGGTAAAATACTGATAACCCACTCTAAAGGGGTAAGCTGTTTCAATCCGGATACCCAGTCGTTTATAACTTTGGACATCATGAACCAATTTCCTTCCGCACACATCATTAACGGATGTGGTATACATGTTTCCGCAACAGGTGAAATATATGTGGGCGATACGGAAGGAGTAACTTCATTCCACGAAAACGAATTCCTGCAATCCACCAAGGACACACTGTACACGCATTTCTATTTTTCAGAATTGTGGATCAACAACCATCTTGTCAGCCCTAACGACGAATCCCATGTACTGACCGAAGTCCTTCCTTATACTCAGGAATTGCATTTGAACCATCACCAGAACAACTTTACCATCCGTTTCACCTTCTCCGACTACAAGGAACAGGTTTCGGAAAAGTGGTTCATGTACAAATTGGAAGGATTCGACAAGCAATGGATTCAAGGTAAACAGACGGAACTGAACTATACGAACCTTAACCCGGGCAGGTATACCCTCCGCATTGTAGCCATCAATGAATACAATGGACAAAGAATCTCTAACGAGCTTCAAATGGCCATATTGATATCCACTCCGTGGTACGCCACATGGTGGGCCTGGCTCTCCTACATCCTGTGTTTTGTAGGTTGTGTTTTCTATTTCATTTCCAACCGTATAAGGCAGCGCACATTGGCCCTCTCATTGGAAAAAGAACGTTTCGAGAAACAGCAGGCCGAACAGCTCGGTAAAGAAAAGATGGAATTCTTTACCAATGTCAGCCACGAATTCCGTACTCCACTCACCCTTATCATCAGCCACATTGACATGTTGCTAAGAAATTCGTTGAGCCCTACCCTTTATAATTCCATCCTGAAGATAAGAAAGAACGCACAATATATGAACAATCTGGTTTCCGAGCTGCTTGAATTCAGGAAACTTGAACAGAATCGGGAGACAATCTGCCTGAAACACCAGGATATCAGAAGTTTTCTGAAAGAAATATATCTGTCGTTCGCAGATTATGCCAAGCAACGGGAAATAATCTATCAATTCCGTTTGCCCGACACGCCCATTCCTTGCTGGTTTGATCCTCGCCTCATGGAAAAAGTCTTTTTCAATCTTTTGTCCAACGCATTTAAATATACGGCCGACAAGGGAGAGATTACCCTGTCCGGTGACATAACAGACAACGAAATATACATCCAAATATCCGATACCGGCATCGGAATATCTGAACAGGAAACCGGACTGATTTTCAACCGTTTCTACCAAGGAGGTAATCCGAAAGACAAGAAGGATGTATTCAAAGGAACCGGAATAGGGTTGACACTGACCAAAAACATCATTGAAAAACATCATGGCAATATAACCGTAGAAAGTACTCTGGGAAAGGGAAGTACCTTCACGGTCAGGCTTCCTTTGCAGGAAAGCGTATTTCAACAAGACACCAATGTACAATTTGTGTCCGAGAGCGAAGAGCCCACCATCATCTCTGACTCGATACCTTCTTCTAAAGACGAAGAAAAACTTTCAGTAATCGCCCCAAGGAATAACGACAACTCTCCATATAACCTGTTGCTTGTAGAGGACAATGAAGAACTGCTACAAGTTCTGAAAGAACTGTTTTCCCCGTTCTATAATGTTATTTGTGCCCGGAATGGTAAAGAAGGGTTGAATTTGGTTCATGAACAAAAACCTGATCTTGTTATCAGCGACATCATGATGCCGGAAATGACGGGTACGGAAATGTGCCTGCAAATCAAGAATAATATAGATCTTTGTCATATTCCTATTATTCTACTGACCGCTCTCAATTCGCCGGAACATAATCTGGAAGGACTGAACAGAGGAGCAGACGACTATATAGCCAAACCTTTCCACGCCCAACTGTTATTGGCACGTGCCAACAATCTTATCCGCAATCGTCTGCTCGTGCAACACCAATTCAACAAAAAGCCTATATCTGAAATAGATTTGAGCAGTATCAATCCGCTGGACCAGGACTTATTGAAGCGTACAACACAAATTATAGAAAAACACATTGATGATGTAGACTTTGACATCCCCGTACTGTGTAAAGAAGTAGGTGTGGGCCGCTCGCTGCTATATGCCAAGTTTAAAGCATTAACAGGAATGACTCCGAACAACTTCATTTTGAACTATCGTCTGCAACATGCCGCTATGCTGCTACAAAAATATCCTGATCTGCCTATTTCAGAAATCAGTGACCGATGTGGTTTCAGTACTTCCGTCTATTTCAGCCGCTGTTTCAAAAACCAGTATGAATGTACACCAAGGGAATACCAGAAGAAAAAACAATAATTCTGTTATTATCCTATTGAAGCAAGCTTTCTTCCTTCTTTTTACATTTCTGTTACAAAGTGCCCGAGAGTATTATTTTCCCCCCACATATAGGTATTGTCCAGACGTATATAGACAATTTTATAGGTTTATTCGGACGATTTTCATAGTCCATTCCAATACTGGTTTGATAACTTTGCCTTGTTTTTAATAAAAAAGTAAAAACAGAGAAGGATTTATTCACTCATCTATTAAAAAATCTTTTATGGAACAAAAACACAGAATTCGGGTAAGTTCACCCAAACTTTTAATGCTTCTATGCATGTTCTTGTGTTCCTTCACAACGGTCTTTGCACAGAAAACCGTCAAAGGAACAGTATTTGATGAAACAGGGCAACCCGTCATCGGTGCAAACGTATTGGAAAAGGGAACCACAAACGGACGCATCACCGACATCGACGGTAATTTTACCCTTACCGTACAAGACAATGCTATATTGGTAGTCAGTTTCATCGGTTATACAGACCAGGAAATCTCTACCAAAGGCAAAACGGAATTCAAGATTACACTGAAGGAAGACACCGAAATGCTGGACGAAGTTGTTGTCGTGGGCTATGGTATCCAGAAGAAGATGAATCTGACAGGTTCGGTCTCTACAGTATCTTCTGAAAAACTGGAAAGCCGTGCAACAACCAGCCTCTCCAGTTCTCTTTCCGGTCTGGCTGCCGGTGTACAAGTAAGTCAGAGTTCAGGTAAGCCGGGCAGTGATGGTGCCAACATTCAAATGCGTGGTCTAGGTAGCTTCAACAGTACTTCCCCTATGGTAATTGTTGACGGTTCGGAAGCAAGTATCGCTTCAGTCAACAGTGATGACGTAGAATCTATCTCTTTCCTGAAAGATGCAGCGAGTGCCGCAATCTATGGTTCAAGAGGTGCCAACGGTGTAATTCTCATCACTACCAAAAAAGGAAAGAAGGGCCAGGCTCCCAAAGTAACTTATACCGGCATCGTCACCAATTCGAAGATGAGTGGAAAAGCTTTCCGCTTCGAAGACAACTATGCCGAATACATGGAAATGGCCAACCGGTGGAGTACCAACCGTGACTATCAGGCTGGTACCAAATATACACAGGCCGCTATCGACGAATGGCGTGAAGGGCTGAAGAATGCCGCTTCCAACCCTTACGAAACTGATAATCCTTATGGCGTACCCAACTTCCTGGCATATCCCAGTACACAATGGGTAGACGTACTGTTCCGCCCCTACACGATGCACAAACACAACGTATCCATCACCGGCGGTAGTGACAAAACCACCTATTTACTTTCATTCGGTTATATGGACAATCCTGGTATGCTGGAAAATACCGGTATGAAGAGATATGAAGGACGTATCAATGTAGAAACAGAAATCAGTAAGTTCTTATCTATCGGAACACAGACGTATGCTACATTTGAACAAAGCGAACCGGGTAATACCAGCTTCAGCTACATGTTCCAGAATACACCGGCCATGACACCTGAGTACGACGGAAGATATGGTGTAGCTGTAGACGGTTCGTCTAACAATAACTTGTTGGCTACCGTAGTAAGTACCGGTGGAGCCTATAATGACACTCGCTTGAACACTACTTGGTATGCCCGTCTGAAACCTTTCAAAGGTTTGACAATCGAAGGCCGTTTCAACTACCAGACTCTGTTCAGTGAATCCGAGACTTACAGCAAGTGCATTGACAAGGAAAACTTCCGTACAGGTGATTTCTATCCTGGTACCAGCAGTGACCAAGCTACCACTTCACGCGGAACTACCCGCTACCAGAATCGTACACAGGCAGGTACCATCAACTATGCCAATACGATTGGTGACCATGATTTCAGCATCATGTTGGGTACAGAACAATACTATTGGATGGTGAAAGGCTTTAGTGCTACCCGTACAGGTCTGCTGGACATGTCATTGCCCGACTTTACTGCCGCTACCGACAAAATGATTCCGACTGTAGGAGGTACGGCCATGCAGGAATATGGTGTTGTCTCCTATTTTGGTCGTTTGAACTATTCTTATAAAGGTCGCTACTTGTTGGAAGCCAATTTCCGTCGTGACGGTTCTTCACGTTTCGGACCGGATCACCGTTGGGGAACTTTCCCTTCTGTATCTGCCGCCTGGCGCGTTCTGGAAGAGTCGTTCATGGAGCCGGCCAAAGACATTTTCTCTAATCTGAAACTGCGCGCATCATGGGGAAAGCTGGGTAACACCACTTCCGGATATTATGACTGGCAGGCTACTTACAGTTCCATCAATTACTCCTTTGGTGGTGAAACGGTCAAAGGTCTGCGTCTGAGTAAGATTGCCAACCCCTATCTGCATTGGGAGGCCGGTGAATCGACTGACATTGGTCTGGAAATGGGATTCCTGAATAATCGCCTGTCTCTGGAAGCTGACTGGTATCAACGTACTACAAAAGGTATCTTGGCTACACCGTCCATCTATATGACCATGGGTAGTGTCAGCGCTCCCGTGACCAATACATCAAATATGCGTAACCGTGGTATCGAACTGAACCTGCGTTGGTCGGACAATATCAAAGACTTTGAATACAGCATCGGCGTTAATTTTGCCTGGAACAAGAATACTGTTTCAAAGTATAAAGGCAAACTGGAACAAGGATGGATTGTGGATGAAAATGGTGACCGCGTATACGTAACAAACCGTGGTGATGTAGCCGACTATGGAAACACGATCGTAGTAGAAGATCACATGTACAACGAACACTATCTTTTCGAACGCCATCAAGGTAATGGAAACATTTATTTGGCCGACGGTGTAACTCCAGACCCCAACGGAGGTCCGCGTGACGGTATGATACGTACGAAACAAGACCTTGACTGGGTACGTGCCATGCTGGATTACCGCGATGCGAACGGAAACCCTGTATATGACTTCAACAACCAGAGTATCGGACAAGGTAAAGGCTTGTGGTACGGTGAAATGATTTACGCAGATGTCAACGGTGACGGTATGTATGGTACAAACGACAATGACCGTGTATTCACAGGTAAATCCACTACACCGAAATACACTTATGGTATCAATATCTCGGCTGCCTGGAAAGGCTTCGATCTGAACATGACATGGGCTGGAAATGCCGGTATGTACCGCTACATCTACGAACGTGGTTTCAACCAGATGAGTGATGCCGGCTGGCAGGAAGGTACTATCGTGGCAAGAGATGCACGTAACATCTTCTACTATTGTGATCCTGTCCTCTCTGCTACCGATCCGAACTATGACCCGGCTACCGATCCGAACGCCAACATCAACGCACCCTACATGCGTATTGGTAACACCAACAGTGCGCACCGTGCAAATACCAGCGAACTGTACAATGCTTCATACATCAAACTGAAGACACTACAGGTTGGTTACACATTGCCACAATCATTGATGAAAAAAGCGTATATCAACAAGATGCGTATCTTCGCTTCATTTGAGAACTTGCTGACCATCACGAAGTTTCCCGGTGTAGACCCAGAAATGAGCGGTTCAGGATTTACTTCCTACCCCATTCCTCGCATGATTTCCGGCGGTATTAACATCACTTTCTAAATCTATTGACAAACAACTGAAACATCGAATATGAAAAAAATAATTCTACCTCTTATAGGATTGACTTTTTGCGGATTGCAAAGTTGTGTTGACTTGGATATGGCTCCCCACAACCAGATTGCTTCCGGTAATATGTGGACCAATTCCGCATTGACTAACGCAGGTGTAGCTGCTATCTACCAAGGATTGCGCGGTTGGGGCGTATACAATACAGATTATGCGAATGCAACCCCTGCCTTCGAAGCATTGGGCATGACCACCGACGCTTATCGTACCCCTCCTTATACAAAAGGTACAGCAGGATCAAGCGACGGACTCTTCTCACATGCATGGAAGAATTTCTACGAAGGTGTTCATCGTGCCAATTCCGCCATTGAGGCCCTGTCTCAACCGGGAGGCGGTGGTGTAGATGAGGAAACCCGTTTGCGTCTGTTGTGCGAAAGCAAATTTCTCCGTGCTTTCTACTATACAAGACTGAATGAACTGTTCGGCCGCTATGGTTTGGGAGTACCTCTCTACCTGAAGCCACTGGAATCTGTGGACGAATGTACCAAAGGACAGTCTCCTGAAGCAGAAGTTTGGGCTCAAGTCATCCAGGATTTAACGGATTGTATCGATGAGCCCAATTTTCCCGACCATTATGCTGAAACAGGACGTGCCTGTAAGGGTGCTGCCTACACATTGCGTGGACGTGTTTACCTGATACTGGGTGCCAAGTATAATTATGACAATGCAGTAGGAACTGTAACAAGCACTACGATCGACGAAGAACTGCTCCGTAAGGCTATCGCCGATTTTGAGAAAGTAGGACAATGCGGTTTCGGTCTGTTCCAAGGTGGTTACAAGGAACTCTTCACGGAAGAGAATGAAGGATGCGAAGAAATGATTTTCGCCGTATCCAACACGGATAAGCTGGAAGGATATGGCAACTCTACACAACGTTACTGCGGAACTCGTTCCATGGTGGGACGCGATGGAGTGGAAGGTTGGTCCTACTTCTCGCCCTCCAATGCTCTGGTAGACTTATATGAATATAAGAATGAGCAAAGAGATTTCGATTGGAACGACATCATCCCCGGTTACTTCGACCTCTCTCCGAACGACCGTTTGATTTACTTCCTCCGCGATTCTTTGGATAACGGAGCAATACTGGGTGGTCCCGAATTGAGAAAAGTACTGCGACAAAAGATAAACTATGTATCAGAACAGAACCGCAACCTGTACCTGCCTGACGGCAACGAAGCCCGTTTGAAGAAAGCTTGGGAAAACCGTGACCCACGTCTGCGCTACAACGTGATTCTTCCCTATGATGAACCCTACTATGGAGGTGATTCTCAACGCCTGAATGCAGGTGACCTCAATCCGATTCCCTACGTGTTCCGCTGGCCGGTAAAACAATCACGCCACTATGTTGATTTGCAGGAAGACCCCAGTTGGGGAGTAAGTGCTCCGTATGACCTCATGCAAGATGGTAACAGTGAAGCTGAATTCGCTTACCGTTATCGTAAGTTCGTGATGGAAGGCTACGAATGTGAATATGCACAAGACAGCCCTATTGATGAACCGATATACCGCTATGCTTACGTACTGCTGATGTGGGCGGAAGCATTGGCCCAGCTGGACGATTTGGATGGTGCTGCTGACAAGGTGAACCAAGTTCGCCAACGTCCGTCGGTAGAGATGTGGCCGTACACCTTCAGTGATAAGGAAGATGCCCTGAACAAGATCCGTAACGAATCCCGTCGCGAGCTTTGTATGGAAGGTGTCAACTTCTTCGAAGAATTTCGTTGGGGTACACTCCGCCAGACTGAGTTTGAACCGTTCATGAACTATCAGGCCGGTTCAAAGACTTGCCCGGGCTTCCAAAGTAGCGGTAACGGTGGAGCAAGCTGGTCAAAGACAAATGACTACAGCATTTTCCCTGTGCCGAGCACAGAAATAGAAAAGAACCCGAACTTACAGAAGACACCGGGTTGGCTTTACTAAAAATATCAATATAGATATTTAAAACTTAAAAGGGTCGTATCAAATTCTATCTTAAGTTTGGTACGACCCTTTTTCTATACTCCACCTGAATCATGGATAATAAATGTACCATTTTAAGACAATATTAACCATCAAATTGACAAAAATCCAGCATATTTGCATTATTATATTCACAAACAAATAAATTGGTATCATGAAAAAATTATGTACTTTATTCTGTCTGCTGTTATGGACGAATATCATGTTCGGCTATACGGAAAGAGACTTTTTGCAAAAGCAAGCGGATATTGACAAGCTGAAGGAAGTGCTGATTCCTGACCAGGGATGGGTTCCCTATCCGGCTTATCAAGACCGGCAAGGGTGGGATGCCTTTCTGGGAAATTATAAAGACGAGTACATCCGCCGGGGAGAAAAACTTCTGGATTATTCTTGGAAAGTGGTCAAAGCCACCGACTATCTGGAATTTGAACGGAGTGGCAACCGAAGCATCATGGAATCACCGTTCGATGCCAACAACCGTGCCATTACCGAACTGCTACTGGCTGAACTGGCCGAAGGAAAAGGGCGTTTTGTTGACCAACTGATCAACGGAGTATTCCACGCCTGCGAAATGACTTCATGGGCCTTGTCGGCACACCTCATTGTACAACCTTCACATCGTTCACTTCCATCCTACGACTATCCGGTCATCGACCTGGTTTCGGGAGACCTGGGCGGAGTCCTCTCCTGGACCTACTATTTCATGCACCAGACCTTTGACAAGGTGAATCCAGAAATTTCCCGCCGGCTGCGCCACGAAATAGAGACACGTATCCTGACTCCTTACCTTACCAATGATTCATTCTGGTGGATGGGGCGCAACTATAACGGACGCATGTTGAACAATTGGAACCCGTGGTGCAACAGCAATGTATTGATGTGCTTCCTGCTGATGGAAAACAACCGTGACCGACTGGCCCAAGGCGTCTTTCTGACCATGGAATCGGTAGACAAATACCTCAATTATATCAAAGCTGACGGTGCTTGTGAGGAAGGTCCTTCTTACTGGGGACACGCTGCCGGAAAAACATTGGACTATCTGGAACTGTTGTCCTGCGCCACTGGAGGTAAAGTCAACATCTTCGACCAGCCCATCATCCGAAACATGGGGGAATACATTTCACGCTCATACGTCGGAAACGGTTGGGTGGTAAACTTTGCCGATGCCTCAGCCAAAGGCGGAGGAGATGCCGCCCTCATCTATCGGTTCGGAAAGGCAGTAGGAAGCGACGAACTGAAAGGATTTGCTGCGCTGATGCGCAAACCGGCCAAAGCTCCTTCCAACGGACGAGATCTCTTCCGTACGCTGACGGCCATCAGTATCGACCAGGAACTACAACAGACAGAACCCAAGCATGAAATTCTCCCATTCACCTGGTATCCCGAAACCGAGTTCTGCTACCTGACAACCGACAAAGGGCTCTTCCTCGCCACCAAAGGAGGATATAACGACGAAAGCCACAACCACAATGACGTAGGTTCTTTCTCACTTTGGATTGACCAGACCCCTCTGCTGATTGACGCGGGTGTAGGCACGTATACCCGCCAGACCTTCAGCAATGAACGTTATTCCATCTGGACCATGCAAAGCAACTATCACAACCTTCCCATGATCAATGGAGTAGCCCAAAAGAACGGAAAAAAATACAAGGCCAGCGAAGTGAAAGCATCTCCCAACCGTTTCGAGGCGAATATTGCCACAGCTTATCCTCAGGAAGCCCAAGTCAAAAAATGGATTCGTTCCTATCGGTTAAAAGGAAAACAGGTAATGGTAAACGACGCGTTTGAACTGGAGAAAGCCATAGCCCCTAACATTATCAACTTCCTGACATGGGCAATCATTGACGATGTGAAACCCGGCAAGATCATTCTGCAAGTGAAAGACAAGAAAGCCGAACTGATCTATAATCCCCAAATGTTTGAACTGGAAACAGAAACCGTCGAACTGACAGACCGACGTCTGTCCAACGTATGGGGCAAACAAATCCACCGTCTGTCATTCAAGGCAAAACAATTGGCTAAGAAAGGTAATTATTCATTTACAATCAAGAGTTTATAATCAAATTTATCATGAAAAAAAATCTATTTTATCTATGCCTGATAGTAGGCTGCATGTTCATCGGGGCAGCACAAGCTGCTTCTCCCAAAGCAAAACACGTCGTATACATTGGCCTGGACGGATGGGGATCCTACAGCATGGCCAAAGCCGACATGCCCACCATCCGTTCTCTGATGGAAAAAGGATGCTATACGCTGAAGAAAAGAACCGTACTTCCATCATCGAGTGCCGTAAACTGGGCTTCCATGTTTATGGGAGCCGGCCCCGAATTGCACGGATATACAGAGTGGGGATCGCGTACTCCCGAACTGCCTTCACGTGTCATTGTCAAGAACAACATCTTTCCCACCATTTTCCAACTCTACCGTGACGCATATCCGGATGCTGAAATCGGTGTATTGAGCGAATGGGCAGGTATCCAGTATCTGGTAGACACCCTCTCGACCAACTATCACGCCGTAGCCCCCGATTACAACAAGTATCCGGAAGCTCTGTGCGAAATGTCTGAAAAATACATCAAGGAGAAGAAACCATCGCTGGTTGCCATCTGTTTCGACAATCCGGACCACGTGGGACATCAGATAGGACACGACACGCCTGAATACTACAGCAAACTGAAGGAACTGGACGGCTACATCGGCCGTATCGTAAAAGCCGTAGAAGAAGCCGGAATGATGGACAATACCATCTTCATCATTACTTCAGACCACGGAGGCATCAAAAAAGGACATGGAGGAAAAACCATGCAGGAGATGGAAACGCCCTTCATCATAGCTGGAAAGAATATCAAACAAGGCGGAGAATTCCAGGAAAGCATGGTACAATATGACGTCGCCGCAACCATTGCTTATATCTTCCGCCTGAAGCAACCACAGGTTTGGACAGGGCGTCCCATGAAGCAGATATTCAAATAACAAATATTCCATATCCAAAAGAAAAGAGAGCGTATCCGGAATCAGATACGCTCTCTTTCTCATTATATACCCAAAATCACGTCCAAGTTACTGGGGAACGGCTGGAGCAACCGTTTCAACTTGCGGTGTCTTCAGCTTGACATCTGCCCACTCTGTCCATGTAGGAGATACCATATATTGAGGTTCCTGCATTTTACCAATCAGAGCGGTAGCCTTCTTCACTTCAGCATTGGTTCGTTCGAAGAGCTGCTTCATGGTCAAATCGCCACCGGCTTCCTTAATTGCCTTGATGAGGAAGTAGGTATAATAACCCTGTTTCTTGTCGTGGTACACACTGGATGTCTGGTCACCTGAGCTGGAAGAGAAGCTCATCGTATGGCCCTGAGGTACACCAACCTTCGGCACAACGCGCACACCCTTCTGTGCAATCAGCGGAGCAGCACTCTTATAACCACCGCTGAAGCAGGCATCCAGGAAGACGTATGCACCCTTGATGGGATAAGTAGCCAGACGTTTGTACAAGTTGGCCAACGAAATACCCAGACGAATATTCTTACCCGTAATATCTACCGGCAACAGATAGGGTTCCTTGGTAGCCTCATCATTGTTTCCATGACCGGAGTAATAGAATATCAGTTCGGCTTCGGGGTCGGTGCTGGCCATGTTGACCAACCAGTCGAGCTGCTCGTGCATCATACCAGCCGTAGCGTTGGGAATCATCTTGATTTGTCCGTCGGGAACACCGAACGTGCGCACACAATACTCACGGAATACAACGGCATCGTTTACTGCATAGGGTACGTTGATTTCTGCATTGGCACCCGTCATGCTATAATCTTCGTTACCGATAATCAAAGCATAGCGATGACGGTTGACTGCACCGACAGGAACGTCTTCCATCAGTTCGCTCTTGTACGTCAGACTATAATCTTTGGCTTTCGCTTCACGTGTGGCCACCAGGCCTTTGATCTGGATGGTACTAGCCGCTCCTTTTTGAGGAAGAAAACATACTATCTGACGACAGGAAACAAGCAATCCGATGACAAAATGCAGGCAATCTGCCCGCAGGAAGTGCACTTTTCAGAGCTTACAAGCCTCGATTTTCGGTTTTCATCCGCCTGATTGAACATTTTCTCCAAAAAGACATGAAAGCAAAAAAGCAAAGAACCACACTCTTTTGTCACTTCTACAAGCCAAAGGCTGACATTCTGCTCCAAGCGAAACAAATAGGCACCGACCTACGGCTCACGAGGCGCGGCCAAGGAATCTTTCGGTTCAATACGAGTCGAATCGGCGTATGTACGAAGCACCTCCAACGTACGGGCACGGCGCTTACGTGCCTTGAATTTCAGCGCCCCCTTCTCGGGCATCAGGCTATAACCCGACGGACGACTCACGGCCTCCCAGACGAAAACCGACTGATTGGCCACACGCCCTCCCACCCGATAGCGCAAGCCGGTTGCTTCGATTTGCTCGACCGACTCACGCAAACCTGCGTCGAGCGGTGACTTGGCCCAATTGGAATAGATGGTTCTCGTCTTGAGTTCGTAGAAGGGGTCGTTGCGCCACGTGTTCTTGTCGACTTTTATCTTGCGCTGGCGCACAGGGTCCCAATTGTAAGGCGTATTGGCGGTATAAGGGAAAAGGGTAATCTTGACCTTGCGCGGCTGGATACCTTGGACGGCAGGCAATGTTTCGTCCACCTCGAGCCACGGTTTGGCCTCCAACACCTTGGGAGAGCCCCATGGCGTCTCTGCCTCATGGAGAATGTCGAGGTTCAACTGAATTTCGCCTTCGGTCTGCAACAATTGTTGCAGGCGGAGAGAGTCGGCTTTCGTCCAGTTTTGGGCGCAAAGAGGGAGGACTGCCCATAACAGAAGCAGTCCGCAAAGGGATGCATATCGTTTCACAACAGAAGTACGATAATGAATGAAACAATCAGAAACAGGTCCAGACGGTACAATGACGGCCTACCACCACATGTATCGGCTGCCACACAAGGGTTCGTCGAAGCAGGGGTCGATGGTCCACACCGTGCGCGGATACTGGCGGTTCTCCCACCAATGGCGGTATCGGGCCACGGCATCCAGCACCTCTTCGTCGGTCAGGAAGTAGATACCTTCGTAGTTGTCGGCATCCGTATGCACCATCTTGCACCCCATCGAAGCATTGTGTCCCAGGCGGATAGTCTCCACCGTCCAAAGGATGCATTCACCCAAACGGAGCTTTCCGCCGGCCGAATAGGAAACAGTAGCCAGCGGGAACGAAGGTATAAGCGTCAGGTCGTCGGCATACTCCAACAACTCTCCGATGTCCTCGAACTTGAATTTGGGGACGATTCCCAACCCTTCGGAGTTGAGGGCAGTATATTTTCCGGCACGCAATTGCTTGACGAACAGCTCTACATCGGGGTCGTTGCAATCGAACGCCTCACCACGGCACGACACAAACGCCAGGGAGCACATCAGCAAGATGCCTGCGCAAAGGCTGTATAGGATAGATTTCAAGGCAGTCATATTCATTCAATTCATTTTTTTCATTAATAACTCATGCGTACACCGCACAGAAGATTCAGATTGGTGGGCCGCTCCGTCCGCAAGGAAGCCGAAGGCGAGTCGGTATCGAAGTGATGGGATACCAAGGGTTCGGCAAACAGAGCGAAACGGTCGTTCAACTTATAACGTACACCTACACCTGCCGCCACCGCCAGCTGGACGGGTTCGGCCTTGAAGCTGTTGTCTGCGGCTCCAGCCACACATTTCTCCACGCTTCCGCCCACCACGGCATAGAAGTCGATCTTGTCGTTGCCCGCCAGCTGCACATTCATCCGCACAGGCAGAGACAAGGTATGATAGGTGTGGTCGCCACCTGGCAAGGCCACGTCGTGCAGGCGGTTGTATTGCAAGCCTGCCTCCAGCGAGAGCCGCTTGCCCAACATGCGCTCCACACTGACACCCGCCGTCAGAGGCATCTTGAAGTCCCCATCGGGCAAAGCGCTGCCCAAGTATGCCTTCAAGGCCCAGTTACGCGTCTTCAGGGCCGACTTGGCCGTCATATTCTCTTCGGGACGGGAAGAAGCAGCAACATCTCCAGCCGCCTGCCTTTCGGCCGACGAAGCGGCATGATAGCCATTGTTTCCCATACCGGCCCGATAGTTGCCCGACTGATTACGCCCCGTCTGTCCATAGACCTGCTGGGTTACGCGGATGGAGACATGCACCGACATGGTCTGTTCTCCGTCGCCCGCCTTCTCTTCGCGGCTAGCCAGCACCGGCTGGGCAGGTCTTGCGGAAGGGGTAACGGGAGCCGCCTCCTTTACACTGGGGAAAGCCTCATCCACACGGTCGCCGTCCAGACTTCCGCCCGGCACCAGAGCCGCCACCTGCGTAAAGGCTTCCTCCATCTCCTCCTTCGGCGAGAAGTACCAGAAAGCGGCCGAAGCCATCCCCAGCACAAGCACTACCGACGCGGCGGCCGCCACCCGATAGAAAGACGGCGAAAGCATCCAACGCCTGCCGGAGGGAACGCCTGCCGACGACAAGTCGCCCTGCAATGCCTCCCAAAAGCCATCATTCACCGGCAACTCTGCCTTGTCCAGCTTCTGGCGGAACAATCCGACTATTTCTTCATTTCCTTTCATGGTCAGTATATTCTTTAATTCTTTTTGCCAACAAACTCTTGGCTCTGAACAATTGTGAAGTGGAAGAGTGTTCCTTGATGTGGAGCAGGTGGGCTATCTCCTTATGCGACTTCTCTTCGAAGACATACAAGTTGAACACCGTCCGGCAACCGTCGGGCAACTCGGCCACAAACTGCATCAGCACTTCTTCGGACAGGTGGCTTCCGCTTTCGGCCACAGAAGCCTCGTCTATCACGTCGGGCAGCTGCTCTTCATTGACCACCAGCTGGGTGAAGCGCTGCTTCCGCCTCAGGTAGTCGATGGCCTGGGTCATCATCACCCGTGTCATCCACGTGGCCAACGAACATTCGCCCCGAAAGGTGAAGTTGGAGAAAATCTTGATGAAGCCGTCATGCAACACGTCATGCGCTTCGTCCATATCGCCCGTATAGCGGTAGCACACGGCCAGCATCTGGTGCGAATAGAGGGTATACAGCTCTTTCCGAGCAGCATTGTCACCTGCCCGACATCCTTCAACCAACTCTATTTCACAATCTTGTACCAAAACCTTTGTACGGACGCCTCATCGCGTCGTTTGTCTGTTAGACGCAGCATTTGGCGGAATGCTGCAAACCAAATATTAAAAAGAAGTTAAAAAGCAGGCAAAAACATACCTTGCATGAATCTATAAAAAGGCCTCCCATAAATTGGCCTGCTACCAGACAATCTATGAGAGGCAAATTCTGTTATCTCGTTTCCTCTTGCAGGAACATCAACAAGCCTTGAAACTCATGTCGAGTCCCTTCACGGAGTGGGTCAGAGCCCCTACAGAGATGAAGTCCACGCCACACTCGGCATAGTCGCGCAGGGTGTCGAACGTGATGCCGCCCGACGACTCCGTCTCGTAGCGGCCACCCACCATCTCGACGGCCTTGCGGGTCATCTCAGGCGTAAAGTTGTCGAACATGATGCGGTCTACGCCACCCAAGTCGAGCACCTGCTGGAGTTCGTCGAAGTTGCGCACTTCGATTTCTATCTTCAGGTCCTTGCCCTTGGCCTTGCAATACTCCTTGGCGCGCGTGATGGCCTTGTCGATGCCGCCTGCAAAGTCTACGTGGTTGTCCTTGAGCAGAATCATGTCGAAGAGGCCGATGCGGTGGTTCACACCTCCACCTATCTTGACGGCCATCTTCTCGAGGATGCGCATGCCGGGAGTGGTCTTGCGGGTGTCGAGCACGCGGGTGTGCGTACCCTTGAGGCGTTCCTGATACTTGTGGGTCATGGTGGCAATGCCGCTCATACGTTGCATGATGTTCAGCATCAGGCGTTCCGTCTGGAGGAGCGATTGTACCTTACCTTCCACAATCATGGCCACGTCGCCAGGCTTCACTTCGGCGCCGTCGTTGATGTAGACGGTCACTTTCATCGTGGGGTCGAAGCGGCGGAACACTTCCTTGGCCACCTCGATGCCGGCCAGGATGCCTGCTTCCTTTATCAAAAGCTTCGACTTGCCCATCGCCGTCTCGGGGATGCATGAGAGGGTGGTATGGTCGCCGTCGCCTATATCTTCTGCAAAAGCCAGGTCGATGAGCCTGTCTATCAGTTCTTGTTCCTTATTCATTTGTCTTGTCAATCCTTATTTGATGTATAAAATATCTGTTATGTTCTCTACGGAAGAAACAATTCACGCGGAAGTTTCCGTTGGCCGTCTGCAGGGTACCGACGATGAAGCTCGACTCATCGCGCTTGCCCTGATGCTTGACGTCGAACCTGCTTACCTTGTTGTTGGTAAAGAAGTCCGAAATAGCTCCTTCGGCGCCCACCTTATCCACCTGGGCAGGCTTGCTCAGGATGACCAAGTCCACCTTCTCGCCCAGATAGCGGTTCAGTTCCTGCGAGCTGCCTTTCTTGAAGGCTACCACTACGCCTACAGGAACATCCTGCGCCAGCAGGGAGGCAAGGCCCACCCACAAACTGAGCAGTAAAAAGATTACCCGTTTTTTCATATTACAAGCATTTACCTATGCAAAGATACGGATTTATTGCAATATACCACAAAAATGTTGTAATTTTGTTCGCTAATCCAATCAAAAACAGCATGAAAACAGTTCTACTTGTCGTAGGGAAAACCGTTGAGCCCCATTTTGTTGCCGCCATCGGCGACTACGTGCAACGCACGAAACGCTACCTGTCGTTCGACCTGGAAGTGATTCCCGAACTGAAGAATACCAAGAGCCTCTCCGAGGAGGTGCAGAAGGAAAAGGAAGGCGAACTGATCCTGAAAGCTCTCCAGCCGGGCGACGTCGTGGTGCTGCTCGACGAAGGGGGAAAAGAAATGCGCTCCATGGAGTTTGCCGACTACATGAAGCGCAAGATGAATACGGTGAACAAGCGGCTGGTCTTCATCATCGGAGGGCCTTATGGCTTCGCGCCGAAGGTCTATGCCGCGGCCCACGAGAAGATGTCGCTCTC